>OGOG01000176.1_pt1 | contig 73925 bp, 72 predicted proteins | sample 1552581 | NCBI WGS metagenome assembly OGOG01 (sample SAMEA2580152, study PRJEB22360) | human gut metagenome | biome: human gut; feature: human-associated habitat; material: faeces | place: Denmark | collected 2008/2010 | reverse complement strand
AACTTAGGAGGAAAAAATCATGTTAAAAAAACAAAAGGGTATAACCCTAATCGCACTAGTAGTAACAATAGTTGTACTTTTAATACTAGCAGGAGTAACAATAAGCTTACTACTAGATGAAAACGGAATCATTGCAAAATCAAAAGATGCAAGGACAGAAACAAGAATATCACAAATAGAGGATGAAGTAGGAATGTGGAAACAACACAACTTCATAAACAAAGAATCAAATCAAGAACAAGAAAGTGCAGACACAATGCTAGCAAGCCTAATCTCTAGAAAGCTATTAACAGAGGACGAAATAGATAAAAATCAAGAATTAATCACAATAAAGAAAAAAGATGGAACAATAGTAAAAGAAATAAGTTACAGTAGTGTAACAATAAACATTAGCAAAACACCAGCGACAGACAAATCAGGTGCAGTTTTATTAAAAGTAGATTCTGTAGAAGGAATGACAATGTCTAATATAGATATGACAAATGGAGATGAAGAGCTTAATAATTTTATAAATTCACTAAGTGAAGACCAAAAGAAAGAAATAATTAGAAATGGGTATATAAAGTACGTGAATAAAGAAGATCCATCAGCAAATTGCACAACATTTCAAAATGCAATAGATTGGACAAAAAAACAAGGAACAATTTCAGAAGCGACCGAAGATGCTTTTTGGACGGCAATGGAAACAAGTGAGGATGGAATGGATGGATTTACGGAAGGAATACTCACTGAAATTTATTATAACGAATCTACTAAAATGATAGAAGGTTATACTATAACAAATCCAGACAATGAAGAATCTAACACATATATAGCCACAGCAAACGGCACATATACATTTAAAATACAAGATATAGTAACAGGCAAAACATATACTAAAAAAGTAGAAGTAACAAATGTAGGAGAAAACGATAAATACTATGTTGCAAACATAAAACAGTCGGAGATTAATAATAATACAGCAAAAGTGATTACGAAATTAGCAACAAGACAACCAATAAAATTTGCTGCTTTCTCAGACGATTGGTGCGTAATTTTAAGAGATAAGGATACGAATACACCTCAAACATTTACTACTGTATATATAATATATAATAATCAGAAAATAGACATAAGCTCAAAAATATCTGAGAAAAATGGTTATAGTTATATTAATGGCCATGATATAGAAGTTTATCTAGATAATAATTTAGAAAATTTTGATAGTGGTGAATTTTCTAGTTCGGAACAAAAATTCATGCTAGAAAAAGATGGAATATTCTATGTTGGCAATGCAAAAGTATGAGTTGAAACCGAATAGTGAATAATAACAAATGAAAAAGGAAAGCAATAAACTACTGAGAAATAAGTTTATCGCTTTCCTTTTTCTTTTTTGCGTTACTATATAAAATTTGCTAATAGAAAAGACCTATATAGACTAAAAACAATACTGCATTAGTTCGCTCACACCGAACTAAATAAAATATAACTTAAACTATTGAAAATTTATAGAATTTTTAACAAAATAAAGCAAAAACACTTGACAAATTAATAAAAATGTTGTAAAGTATATTAGCATTACAAAACTAACAAATAATTTATATTACCTTGTAAGAAAGGAAGCGACAGTATGGAGAAAAAAGTCGAAATAGGAATGTTATACGAAATATATGGAAATCTTTTAACAAAAAGACAACAAAACGTATTAAATGACTTTGCTAATTGCGACTTATCACTAACAGAAATAGCGGAAAATAATAAAATTACAAGGCAAGCAGTAAATGACATTGTTAAGAAGGGAGAAAAAAGGCTTTTGGAATATGAACGAAAGCTAGGGATTATGAAAAAGACAATAAACCAAGAAAAACAAATCCAAACTATTCTTTCAGAGCTAAGTAAAATTACAGATAGTTCATCAGACAAAAAAATAGAAAAGATTTTAAATAGCGTAAGAAAAGAATTAATAAGTTTGAACGCATAAGAAAATAAGGAGGTTTTAATATGGCTTTTGAAGGATTATCTTCTAAACTACAAGAATTTACTAAAAAACTAAGAGGAAAAACAAGGATTACCGAATCTGATTTAAAAGAAATGCTAAGAGAGGTAAAGCTTGCACTTCTAGAAGCAGATGTTAACTATAAAATAGTAAAGGAATTTGTAGCGTCAATACAAGAAAAAGCCTTAGGTCAAGATGTTTTAAAATCTTTAACTCCTGGACAACAAGTTATAAAAATAGTAAAAGACGAGTTAGTAGAATTACTTGGAGGAACACAAAGTTCAATAAACTTTAGTCCAAACCCACCAACAATAATAATGCTTGTAGGACTTCAAGGTTCTGGTAAAACAACAACAGCGGGAAAACTTGCAAATCTACTAAGAAAACAAGGCAAGAAACCATTATTAGTAGCATGTGATGTTTACAGACCAGCAGCTATAAAACAACTTCAAGTTGTAGGTTCACAATTAAACATACCAGTATTTGCAAATGAAAATTCAAAAGATGTTGTTCATATAGCAAAACAAGCATTAAGTATTGCAATGAGTAAATTAAATGATGTTATCATACTAGATACAGCAGGTCGACTTCAAATAGATGAAGAACTTATGAATGAGTTGAAAAATGTAAAGGCAAATGTTCATCCACATGAAATACTATTAGTAGTAGATGCGATGACAGGTCAAGAAGCTGTAAATGTAGCAACAGGATTTAATGATGCACTTGGAATTGATGGTGTTATTTTAACAAAGCTAGATGGTGATACCCGTGGTGGTGCAGCATTATCAGTAAAGAAAGTAACAGGAAAACCAATTAAATTTGCAGGTGTTGGAGAAAAACTAAGTGAACTAGAAGTATTTTATCCAGAAAGAATGGCATCAAGAATCTTAGGAATGGGCGATGTTCTATCAATAATAGAAAAGGCAGAAGAATCGTTTGATCAAGAAGAAGCAGAAAAGCTTTCAAAACAATTAGCTAAAAAAGAATTTGACTTAGACGATTATCTAGCTCAACTAAGACAAGTTAAGAAAATGGGTTCTTTCTCATCACTACTTAAATTAGTGCCAGGAATGGCAAACATAAAAGATTTAAAAGTTGATGATAAAGAATTTACAAGAATCGAAGCTATAATTTGTTCAATGACAGCAAAGGAAAGAAAAAATCCTAGAATATTAAATGGACAAAGAAGATTACGTATTGCAAAAGGAAGTGGAACTTCTGTACAAGAAATAAACAAATTCATGAAATCTTTTGAAATGACACAGAAAATGATGAAGCAAATGAAAGACAGTAAGTCAATGAGAAAGATGATGGGTCAGATGAAAAATATGGATCCAAAAGAATTGAAAAAGCTTCAAGATTCAATAAAATAGTTTTTAATATTTACTACTAAAACTAGTAGAAAAATATATAAAATAAATAGTATAATTTTGCGGAGGTGAATTAAATGGTAAAAATTAGATTACAAAGAGCAGGTGCAAAAAAAGCTCCATACTATCACATTGTAGTAGCTGATTCAAGAAGCCCAAGAGATGGAAGAATAGTAGAGCAAATAGGATCATACGATCCAATGACAAATCCAGCTACAATCAAATTAGACAAAGAAAAAGTAGAAAAATGGATTAAAAATGGTGCAAAACCAACAGATACAGTTAAAGCTTTAATAGAAAAAGCAAAATAATTAATATTACAATTCAGGAAGGACAAAAAACAAATGGAAGAAATTTTAAAAACAATAATAGAAAACCTTGTAGACAACAAAGATCAAGTTGAAGTAACTAGAGTAGACGACGAAAGAGGAACTCTTTTAAAAGTTAAAGTTGCATCTGAAGATATGGGAAAAGTAATTGGAAAACAAGGAAGAATTGCAAAAGCAATCAGAACAGTTATGAAAGCAATTACAGCTAAAGAACAAACAAAGGTTGGAATTATATTTGAGGAATAAAAAATGGAAAAATATTTAGAGATTGGTCAAATTGTAAATACATTTGGAATAAAAGGGCAAGTAAAAATAGTTCCTTTTACAGATGATATAACAAGATTTGACGAATTAAAAGAAATATATGTAGAAAAGAAAAATGAATTAAAATTATTCCAAATAGAGCAAGTCAATTACAAGAAGAATATGGTAATTCTAAAATTAAAAGGAATTGAAACTGTTGAAGAAGCGGAAAAGCTAAGAAACTGCTATTTAAAGATAGACAGAAAAGATGCTAAAAAGCTTCCAAAAGATACATACTTTATAGTTGACTTACTAGGACTAGATGTATATACAGACGAAGGAAAATTGCTTGGAAAAGTTGATGACATATACAATGCTGGAAGTAGCGATATATATGTAGTAAAAGATGAGCTAGGAAAACAAATTCTGTTACCAGCCATTAAAGATGTATTAAAAGAAGTTGATTTAGAAAATCAAAAAATAATAGTGCATCTAATTAAAGGATTAGTAGATTAGGAGAAAAAATATGAAATTTGATATACTAACACTTTTTCCAGAAATGTTTGAGCCACTAAAACACAGTATTATACAAAGAGCTGAAAGCAAAAATCTTATAAACATTAATTTGATTAATATAAGGGATTTTTCAAAAGATAAGCACAAAAAAGTAGATGATACTCCATATGGTGGAGGAGCAGGAATGGTAGTAAGAGCAGATGTTGTATATGATGCTTATAAATCGGTACAAGATGGAAAAGCAAAAGTCATATATTTATCTCCACAAGGAAAAACATTGAACCAGGCAAAAGTACAAGAACTAGCAAAACAAGAACATCTAATTCTTTTATGTGGACATTATGAAGGAATAGACCAAAGAGTACTAGACGAAATTGTAGATGAGGAAATCTCAATTGGAGATTATGTACTAACAGGAGGAGAGCTTCCAGCAATGGTACTTATAGATTCTGTTAGTAGATATGTAGAAGGAGTTCTAAGCGAAGATTCAGTAAAAGAAGAAAGCTTTTCAAAAGGAACTTTAGAATACAGCCAATATACAAGACCAGAAGAATTCTTAGGAAGAAGAGTACCAGAAGTTTTAACTTCAGGAAATCACAAGAACATAGATGAATGGAGACAGAATAGTTCACTTGTAAATACATTTACAAAAAGACCAGAACTTCTTAGTGAAGAAGAAATAAAAAAAGCCAAAAAAATCATTTCAGAGGAAATGTGAAATTTAAGAAAGGAGAATATCGATGGATATCATAAAATCAATAGAACACGAACAATTGAAGAACAGAATTCCAGACCTTAAAGTTGGTGATACAGTAAGAGTACATCAAAGAATTAAGGAAGGAAACAGAGAAAGAATTCAAGTATTCGAAGGAATTATAATTAAAAAACAAGGCGGAAGTGTAAACGCCACATTTACTGTAAGAAGAATTGCTTACGGAGTAGGAGTAGAAAAAACATTCTTAGTACACTCACCATTAGTAGAAAAAGTAGAGGTAGTAAGAGTTGGTAAAGCAAGAAGAGCAAAATTATACTATTTAAGAGACAGAGTTGGAAAAGCTGCTAAGACAAAGGAAAACATCGGTGCTAAAATCGAATCTAAATATATCGATGTAAAAGAAGAATTAGTAGAAGAACCAGCAGTCGAAGCAGAAGCTACAGAAACAGTAGAAGCTCCAGTTGAGGAAGCAAAAGTTGAAGAAACAGTTGCTCCAGTAGAAGAAGCTAAAGCTGAAGAAGTAAAAGAAGAAGCTCCAAAAGCTGAATAATCCAATTTTGTAAAAAGCACTTGTTTTTTTATAAAAACAGTGATATATTATAATCTAATTAAATACAAATAAAGATTATGAAAAGGACGCGATAAATAAATTAAAGTTTTTAGAGAGTCAAAGGTAGCTGAAAATTTGATAAACCGTATTTATTTATTATCACCTTGAAATCGTTTATACGAAATAATAGTAGTATGAATCGTATGTCTTGCGTTAAAAGACGTTTGAGGGGAGAATTCAACAGGATTCTCAAGTTAGGTGGTACCGCGGATATAAAGCTAATTCGTCCTATATAAGGACAATTAGCTTTTTTTAATTTTAAATAAAGGAGGAAAAAATTATGTACAAAAAAGTTGAATTAAATGATGACGGCTTTGTAGGGATGGAACGAGAAGTCGCACAAGTTTGGAAGGACAAAGACATCATAAAAAAGAACTTTGCAAGAAACGAAGGCAAGAGATATTTTACATTTTACGATGGACCTCCAACAGCAAATGGTATGCCACACGCAGGACATATCTTAACGAGAGTTATGAAAGACATAATTCCTAGATACAAAGTAATGCAAGGTTACAGAGTAATAAGAAAAGCTGGATGGGATACTCATGGACTTCCAGTAGAACTAGAAATTGAAAAGAAATTAGGAATTTCAGGAAAAGAACAAATAGAAGAATATGGAGTAGAACAATTCGTAAAAGAATGTAAAGAAAGCGTTTTCAAATATGTTCATGTATGGGAAGAAATGACAAACAAAGTGGGCTTTTGGGTAGATATGGAACATCCATATATAACATATGAAAACAAATATATCGAGTCTGTTTGGTGGGCTTTAAAAGAATTATGGGAAAAAGGTCTATTATATGAAGGACACAAAGTTATGCCATATTGCCCAAGATGTGGAACAGCGCTATCTTCACACGAAGTTGCACAAGGATACAAAGATGTAAATGACTTGACTTGTATTGCAAAATTCAAAGTAGTAGGAGAAGACAAATATTTCTTAGCTTGGACAACAACACCTTGGACACTACCTTCAAACTTAGCATTATGTGTAAATAAATCATATAATTACTGTGATGTAAAAGTTAATGTTGGAACTGAAGAAGAGCCAAAATATGAAACATACATTTTAGCAAAAGAGTTAGTACCGACAGTTTTAAAAGACAAACAATATGAAATCCTAAAAGAATATAAAGGAGCAGATCTACTTGGAACAAAATATGAGCAATTAATGCCATTTGCAAAAGTAGAAGGAAAAGCATTTGAAGTAATTCACGGAGATTATGTAACACTTACAGATGGTACAGGAATCGTACACATAGCACCAGCTTATGGAGAAGATGACAGTTTAGTTGCAAAGAAAAATGGAATAACATTTGTAAACCTAGTAGATAAATCAGGAAAATTCGTAGCAGAAGTAGAACCTTGGGCTGGAAAAAATGTAAGAGACTGTAACGAAGATATATGCAAATGGTTAAAAGAAGAAAGCAAACTATTTAGCAAAGAAAGACATATGCACTCATATCCACATTGCTGGAGATGTGACACACCATTACTTTACTATCCAAAAGAAAGCTGGTTTGTTGCAATGAGCCAACTAAGAGATGAATTAGTTGAAAACAATAACAAGGTAAATTGGTATCCAGAAACAATAAAAACAGGAAGATTTGGAAAATTCTTAGAGAACGTTATAGATTGGGGAATATCAAGAGACCGTTATTGGGGAACACCACTTCCAATCTGGACATGTGAAAACGAAAACTGTGGACACAGAGAGTGTATAGGAAGTATCGAAGAACTAAAAGAAAAGGGAATTGATGTACCAGAAGATATAGAACTTCATAAACCATATATAGACAATGTACACTTAAAATGTCCAAAATGTGGTGGAGAAATGAAGAGAGCAAAAGAGGTTATAGACTGCTGGTTTGACTCAGGTTCAATGCCATTTGCTCAATGGCACTACCCATTTGAAAACCAAGAAATGTTTAAAAACAACTTCCCAGCACAATTTATATCAGAGGCAATAGATCAAACAAGAGGATGGTTCTATACATTAACTGCACTAGGAACAGCATTGTTTGACAGAACTCCATTTGAAAACTGTATAGTACTAGGACACGTTCTAGATGGTAATGGACAAAAGATGTCTAAATCAAAGAGAAATGGTGTTGACCCATTATATCTATTAGATACAGTTGGTGCAGACGCTACAAGATGGTACTTCTATACAGGAAGTGCACCTTGGATTTCTTCAAGACTATCACTAGAAAATGTAAAAAAATCACAAAGAGGATTCTTAAGCACATTATGGAACGTATATTCATTCTATGTTCTATATGCAGAAATTGACAAATTCAATCCACTAAAATATTCAGACTTCAAGTCAGAGAATGTAATGGACAAATGGATTATTTCTAAGTTAAACACACTTGTAAAAACTGTATCAGACAAATTAGATGCATATGACATAACCGGTGCTGGTGCAGAAATAGAAAGCTTTACAGACGAACTTTCTAATTGGTATGTAAGAAGAAACAGAGAAAGATTCTGGAGAACAAAACTAGATGACGAAAAGATAGGAGCTTACACAACACTATATAGAGTATTAACAACAATAAGCAAAATAGTAGCTCCATTCGTACCATTTATGGCTGATGCAATATATCAAAACTTAGTTGTAGGATTAGATAAAAATGCACCAGAAAGTGTTCATCTATGCGACTGGCCAGCATACAATGCACAAGAAGTTGACACTAAATTGGAAAATGAAATGGACTTAGCATACAAAATAGTTGAACTAGGAAGAAGTGCAAGAAACAATGCAAATATCAAGAACAGACAACCACTTTCAAAGATGCTAATTTCTGTTAAATCTTTACCAGAGTATTATGGAAATATCATAAAAGAAGAGCTAAACATCAAAGAAGTAGATTTAGGTGCGGAAATGTCGGAATATGTAAACTTTGATATAAAACCAAATCTACCAGTATTAGGAAAAACATATGGTAGATATATTCCAAAAATCAAAGAAGAATTAGCAAAATGCAATCCTCTAGACTTAGCCAATACAGTTAAATCTGGAAAAGGATATGTAATTATGCTAGATGAAGATACAGAATTAGAATTAAATTCTGATAATCTACTTGTGATGATGCAAGGAAAAGAAGGCTACTCTTTTGCTGGAGAAGGCGAGATTGGTGTAATGCTTGATACAACTATAACAAAAGAACTTAAAGAAGAAGGATATCTAAGAGAAGTATTATCTAAAGTTCAAAATATGAGAAAAGAATCAGGATTTGAAGTTATGGATAATATAGACCTATATGTATCTGGAAGCAAAGAAGTTATAGATGTAATAAAAGCAAATGAACAAGAAATAAAGAAAGACACATTAGCATTAAGCATAAACTATGATGTAGAAAATCCTGAATACAAAGATATGAGCATAAATGGATTACCATTAAAAATTGCTGTAATCAAAAAATAAAATCAAAGTCACCGTGCAAACGGTGGCTTAATTTTATATCTGCTGAATATTTATAAACTTCTTCTATTGAAACAATAAGAAAAATTTGTTATAATTGATATATCAATAAAAAGAAGGAAAATAAAATGTCAAAATTTTTTGTAAAAGAAAATCAAATAAACAACGATAAAATACATATACTAGGTGAAGATGTAAATCACATTGCAAATGTCTTAAGAATGAAAAAAGAAGATGAAGTTCAAATTTGTAATCAAGAAACAGGAGAAAATTATATTACAAAAATAATATCATTTTCAAAAGATGAGATTGAATGTGAAATTGTAGAAAAGATAATTGAAACAGTGGAGTCTAACGTTGATATTACGCTGTTTCAAGGAATACCAAAATTTGATAAAATGGAACTGATCATACAAAAAAACACAGAAGTTCGGAGTAAAAAAGATAGTACCAGTTTTAATGGAAAGAATAGTTGTTAAATTAGATGAAAAAACTGCAAGCAAAAAAATAGAAAGATGGCAAAAAATAGCAGAAGTTGCAGCAAAACAATCTATGAGAGATATAATCCCAGAAATAGGAAATATAGTTAAATTAAAAGATATTACAAAACAGGATTATGACGTGGTTTTAGTAGCATATGAAAATGAAGAAAAAAATATGCTAAAACAAGAATTAAAAAAATTACAAGGAAAAGACAGATACAAAATAGCAATAGTAATCGGACCAGAAGGTGGAATATCAGAAAAAGAAATAGAAATACTAAAAAACATGGGCACTAGTTTTGTATCACTAGGAAAAAGAATTTTAAGAACAGAAACAGCAGGAATAGTAATGTCTGGAAATATAATGTATGAATTAGAAGATTAAATATTGAAATTATAATAAGTTATTTGATATAATTTAATAGATTAATCTTAGGAGGAAAATTAAATGGCAAATGAAATTGAGAAAAAAAAGCCTGAAAGTAAGAGAACTACTAGGGTAAAGTCTGGTACAAGCAAAACAAAAAGTAGCACAACAACTAAAAAGAGTACTGAACAAGAAGTAAAAAAGACAACTTCAAGAGGCAGAAACCCAGTAGTAAAAAATGAAGAAAAAGTAGAAGAAGTAAAAATTGAAAAGCCAAAAGCAACTACTAAGAAAACAAGTACAACTAAAAAGACAGTAGCAAAAAAAGAAACAACATCAGCAGAAAAAACTGAGCCTAAGAAAAAGACAACAAGATCCACAACAAAGAAAAGTGCAGAACCAAAAACAACTAAAACAACTACTGCAAAGCACAGAAAACCTAAAGAAGTAGAAAAACAAGAAAGTGAAATAAAAAAAGATACAAAAAAGATAAATAAATCTTCTACAACTAAAAAATCTAAAAAGACGGACGAAAAAATAAAACAAATAATATCTGAACAAATACAAAATGCTAACAAGATTGAATCAATAGACAAAATAGAAGAAGAAAAAGAAGAGATTGCAAGAAGAAAACAACCAGTAAAAATAGACGAAAAACAAATGGCACAAAAACTAGAACAAGCTCAAATTATGCCAAAGGAAAAAAAGAAGGGGATCTACAAAAGGACATTTGAAAATATATTAGTAGCAGTAATAGTAATCTTATACTTCTTAATGATGATACTAGGATATATAAATATACCAGAAGAAGCTTATATCAAAGATCTAAAAGTATTTAGCCTTGCAACAATAGCGATTACAATAGTATTATTTGAGATAGCATATAACAAAGACAGCGGGAAAATTGCGATACACGGAATAGAAACATTGTTGCTTTCAATATTAACACTAGTTTCTATGTACATATACATATTACACAGAACAAAATTCCTATTTGTTATAATGGGAGGAGTAGTACTTGCAACGTTGTATTATCTAGTAAGATCAATAGCTGTAACAATAAAAGAAAAGAGAAAATGGAAAGATAATATAAGTGATGTAAAAGATATAGTTACATAATTAGTAAAAATACTAGACTTATTTGGAAAAATGTAGTAAAATTAAAAATAGTAATAAAGAAAACTTAGAAAGAGGGTAATTTCATTATGATGGTAAAACCAAGTGTAGCTGAGCTATTAGAGAAAGTAGACAATAGATATACTCTTGTATTAGCAACAGCTAAAAGAGCAAGACAAATTTCTAGCGGAGACAACGTATTAGTAAAAACTGATGATGTAGCTCCTGTAACTATTGCTGCTGACGAGATTGATGCAGGTCAAGTAGTAGTGGTAGAATAATAAAATAATTGAGCGAAATTAATTCAAAAATTCTTGTGTGAAAAAGAAAGTTTGAATTAATTTTTGTATAAGAAGAAAGGGGAGTATAGCCTGCAAGCTATACGAAAAAATAAAATGAACAAAAAACATATAATATCTTTATCAGGAGATTTAGCTAGTGGAAAGGGAACAGTATCAAACATATTAACAGCAGATTTAAATTATGGAATATATAGAAATGGAGAGTATTTTAGAAAACTTGCAAAAGAAATGGGAATGGACGTTACAAGCTTTAATGTGTATGTAAAAGAACATCCAGAAATAGATAGACAAATAGAAAATAGTGCAGCAGAATATGCAAAACAAAACGATAATTTTGTAATAGATGCAAGACTTGGCTGGTATGCAGTACCAGAATCATTTAAAGTATATTTAAAAGTAGATTTAGATGTATCTGCTCAAAGAGCTTTTTATGATGAGAAGAGAAAATCAACAGAAAAATTCAATACAGTGGAAGAACAAAAACAAGATATAATAAGAAGATACAACTATGAAAATGAAAGATACTGGAATCTTTATCAAATAAGAAAAAATGATATGTCGAACTATGACTTAGTAGTTGACACAACAGATAAAACACCAGAAGAAGTTGCAAAAATAATAGAAGAAGAATACAGCAAATGGTTAGAAGAATAATCGGTGCTTACAAAAGGAGAAAAAGCAGTAGTGATTGCAGAAGTAATAATAAACAGCAATGTAAAAAACTTAAATAAAACATTTGACTACATAATTCCAACAACACTTGAAGAAAAAGTCGTTGTTGGAAGTAGAATTTTTGTACCTTTTGGAAATAAGAAAAGCCTAGAAGAAGGATTTGTAGTAGGAATAAAAGAAACATCACAATATCTATCAAAGTTAAAAGAAATCGCTGAAGTTCAAGACAAAGTTTATTTAGGCGAAGATAAAATTAAACTAGCAAAGTGGATGGCATATAGATATTTTTGTAATATATCAGATTGCATAAAGCTGATGTTGCCACCAGGAACTACTACTAAAATTGTTGCAAATAGAGTCAATGAAAAAAAGCAAAATTTTGTATATCTAACAGCAACAGAAGAACAAATAGAACAAGATATAGAAAATAAAAAACTAAAATCAGATAAGCAAATAAGAGCTTTGAGATTTTTACTAAATAATAACTGCGATATATTAAGCATAGACCTGCAAATGTTTGCAGATGTGACAAGTGCCGTAATAAAAACACTTGAGAAAAATGGTTACATAGAAATCGTAGAAAAAGAAGTAGAAAGAAATCCATTTATACATAAAGTAATAGAAAAGAGCCAAAATTTACAGCTTACAGATGAACAAGAGCAAGCGTTTGAACAAGTAAATGCTTCACTTCAAGTTGGAGAATATGATGAGTTCTTATTGTTTGGAGTAACAGGCTCACGGAAAAACGGAGATATACATTAGACTAATTGAAGAAGCATTAAAGCTAGGAAAATCTAGCATAATGCTAGTGCCGGAAATATCGCTTACTCCTCAAACAGTGGACAGATTTTTAAGTAGATTTGGAGAAGAAAAAATAGCAGTATTGCATAGTAAGTTATCTGTTGGAGAAAGATATGACCAATGGCAAAAAATAGAACGAGGAGAAGCTAAAATTGTAATAGGTGCAAGGTCTGCAATATTTGCACCAGTGAAAGATTTAGGTTTAATAATAATAGACGAAGAACATGATGATTCTTATAAATCTGAAATGAGCCCAAGATATGACACAAAAGAAATTGCAACATATCTTGCAAAAGAAAACAATGTGCCAGTTGTGCTTGGAAGTGCTACGCCTGATATGTCAACATATTATAAAGCACAAAACAAAGAAATAGAGGTATTAGAGCTAACAAAAAGAGCAAATAAATCTGAACTACCAGAAGTGGAGGTAGTAGATTTGAGAAATGAACTTGCTTCTGGAAACAAAACAATGATTAGCAAACCTTTATATGAAGCAATAGAAGAAAACTTAAAAAACAAAAAGCAGACAATACTATTTCTAAATAGAAGAGGATTTTCTACATTCATAATGTGTAGAGATTGTGGATATACTGCAAAATGTAAAAACTGTGATATAACACTTACATACCACTTAAAAGAAAATAAATTAAAATGTCATTATTGCGGATATGAGACAGAGGCTCTAAATGTGTGCCCAGAATGTAAAAGCAAAAATATAAGATATTTTGGAACAGGAACTCAAAAATTAGAAGAACAAATAAAAGAGTTGTTTCCACAAGCAACGACATTTAGAATGGATGTTGATACAGTAACCAAAAAGAACTCACACGAGGATATATTAAAAAAGTTTAAAGATGACAACATAGACATACTAATTGGAACACAGATGGTAGTAAAGGGACATCATTTTCCAAATGTTACATTAGTAGGAGTAATAGCGGCAGATAGTAGTTTAAATATAGATGATTATAGAGCTCACGAAAGGACATTTCAAATATTAACACAAGTGGCAGGAAGAGCTGGTAGAGGAAAAGATAAAGGAAAGGTAATAATCCAAACATATAATCCAGATGCATTTTGCATTCAATATGCAAAAAAGCAGGACTATAAAATCTTTTACGATACAGAGATTCATATTAGAAAACAATTGAGATATCCGCCATTTTGTGATATAATGTTAATTGGAATTTCTGATAAATATTATAAAAATGTGGAATCGGTTTCGAAGAGTATATATGAAGATATAAAAGCAAAAATAAAAACTCAAAATCTTCCAATAATATTATATAAACCAGTTCCAGCTCCAATCGATAAAATAAAAAATAAATATAGATGGAGAATAATAATAAAATGCAAAATAGCAGATAATATAATAGACGAAATCAATGAAACAATAAATAAAACAAACAAAAAGGATGTAAGAGTCGTAGTAGATTTAAATCCAACAAATATGTTATAAAAGAAAGGAAGCAAATATGGCAATTAGAGAAATAAGATTATCTGGAGATGAAATATTAAGAAAAACATCAAGAGAAGTTGAAGAAGTAACTGACAAAATAAGAGAATTGTTAGATGATATGGTAGAAACAATGCATAAATATAATGGCGTTGGGTTAGCAGCTCCACAAGTCGGCATTCTAAAAAGAGTAATAGTAATTGACTTATATGATGGAGAAGAACCATTGCAACTTGTAAATCCTAAAATAATAAAAGCAAAAGGAAAACAAGAAGTAGAAGAAGGATGCCTAAGCTTTCCTAACGAATATGCAAAAATGGTTAGACCAAAAGAAGTTACTGTAGAAGCCTTAGATAGAGATGGTAAAAAAGTAATAATAACTGGTAAAGATTTGTTAGCACAAGCATTAGCTCACGAAATAGATCATCTAAATGGAATCTTATTTGTAGACAATATGATACCAGGAACATTAGAATATATAGATCCAGAAAATAAATAAAGGAGGAGATCCTATGAGAATATTATTTATGGGAACACCGGACTTTGCACTAAAGTCACTTAAAGCATTATATGAAGCAAAGTATGACATAATTGGAGTTGTGACAAATATAGATAAGCCAAAGGGTAGAGGAATGAAACTAGTTGCATCACCTGTAAAAGAATACGCATTAGAAAAAGGCTTGCCAATATATCAACCTCAAAAAGTAAGAAACAATGTTGAATTTTTAAAAGAAATAAAAAAATTAAATCCAGATTTAATTTGCGTTGTAGCATATGGAAAAATACTTCCACAAGAATTGTTAGACATTCCTAAATATGGGTGTGTAAATGTACATGGTTCATTACTTCCAAATTATAGAGGTGCAGCACCAATACAGTGGGCCGTGTTAAATGGCGATAAAACAACGGGAATAACAACAATGTTTATGAATGCAGGAATGGACACTGGCGATATGCTTCTAAAACAAGAAGTTGAAATAGGAGAAGATGAAACAACAGGAGAACTTTGGGAAAGACTAAGCAACATTGGAGCTGATTTGTTAATAGAAACCATTAAGCAAATAGAAGAGGGAACGGTAAAAAGAGAAAAGCAACCAGAGGAAGGAACTCTTGCACCAATGCTTTCAAAAGAGATGGCAAAAATAGACTGGGAGAACAAAACAGCAGTTCAAATAAAAAATCTTGTTAGAGGATTAAATCCAATAATGGGAGCATACTCGTTTTTAAATGATAAAAAAATAAAATTTTGGAAAGTGCAAGTTTTAACAGAAAATGAATTACTAGAAAAATTTGAAGATCTTAAAGAATATAAAGGACATCTAAAAGGAGTACAAGAAGGAACAGTATTATTTTCTGATGACAAAAATGGCTTATTCATAAAAGCAAAAGAAGGGATTTTGCAAGTACTAGAAATACAAGGAGAAAACTCAAAAAAAATGCCTACAACAGACTTTTTAAGAGGAACTAAAATAGATGTAGGAAGTATATTTGAATAAGAAATATATAAGAGGAAGTTCTAATTAAAGAATTTCCTCTTAATTTTATTTAAAATAAACAATAGTCACACCCATTTCACCTTCGCCAAAAGTTCCAAGTCTAAATGACTTAACATGAGGATGCTTTCTTAAAAAAGTGTGAATTCCTTCTCGTAACTTACCAGTACCTTTACCGTGAACAATGCGAGCGTGTTCCAGATGAGCCATATAACAATCATCAATATATTTATCAACAATAGGAATGGCTTCGTCTACATTTAAACCAATAACATTAATTTCAGAAGCAACACTTTGTGCTTTATTATTAGAATAAGAAATGTTGCTATTTGATTTTTTATTAGCAGAAGCTTTTACAGGACTTAAATCCTCTAATTTTGCATTCATATAAATACTGCCAACTTGAAGCCTTACTTCATTGGATTTGTTAGGCAAAGAATAAACAATACCGGTAGAATTTACTTTATTAAAGAAAACCTCTTGCCCAATAGTAATGTCACTTGCTGATAAGTGACTAGAAGAAGCGGCAACAGTATGAACCTCAGAAACTTCATTAATTGAAGAATTTAATTTATTTCTTAAAGCATTTGCTTTTTTTAAATTAGTCTTTTCATTATTCAATTCTTTTATAATATCATTAACCTCGTCCTTAGCGTCTAACAAAATTTCTCTAGCTTTAATCTTAGCATCAGACAATATATTTTCAGCCTCTTTATTTAATTTACTGTTATCTCTCTCAAGCGATTTTCTGAGAACTTCAATTTGATTAGAGTTTTTCTCAATCTTTTCTTTTTCTTTCTCAATAGACAATTTATCATCATAGATACTCTTTAAAAGATTTTCAATACTTATATCATCCTCTTTCAAAAATGTTTTAGCTCTATTTAAAATGTCTTCAGAAAGTCCTAACTTTTTGCTGATAGCAAAAGCATTACTTTTGCCAGGAATTCCAATCAATAGCTTATAAGTAGGACATAAATTCTCTATGTCAAAATCAGAACTTGCATTCTCGAAACCTTCGTGGGTTAAAGCATATTTTTTTAGCTCTGGATAATGAGAAGTACAAATAGTTAAAGCTCCAATATTATAAAAATGTTCCAAAATACTTATTGCTAAACTAGCTCCTTCAACAGGGTCTGTACCAGAACCAAGCTCATCTAGCAAAATCAAGCTATTAGAAGTAGACTCTTTCAAAATGTCGATAATATTAATCATATGAGAAGAGAATGTACTTAAAGAATCTTGAATACTTTGTTCATCTCCAATATCAGCAAATATATTATCAAAAACATAAAGACTACTGTTCTCGTTGGCAGGAAGTAAAATTCCACTATAAGCCATTAGACAGAAAAGCCCAACAGTTTTTAAAGCGACAGTTTTTCCACCTGTATTTGGACCAGTAATTAACAAAGATGAATAATCTTTACCAATCGAAATATCGATTGGTACTACTACTTTTTCATCAATAAGAGGATGTCTAGCACCAAGTAGATTAATCTCTTTTGAATTTGTAATAATAGGACGGATTCCATTAATTTCCTTTGAATATTTTGCTCTGGCAAAAATAAAATCTAATCTTCCAATAATGTCTATTGTAACTTTCAATTTATCAGCAATAGGACAAAGCATTAAAGAAAGGCCTTTTAGTATTTTTTCTATTTCAATAGCCTCTTGAACTTTAACAGCATTAATCTTATTATTTAATTCAAAAACAGCAGATGGTTCAATGTAAACCGTAGAGCCACTTGCAGAAATATCTAAAATTGCTCCACTAATATGTTCCTTAAATTCCTCTTTTACTGGTACAACAAATCTGTCGTTTCTTATAGTTATAATTGAATCCATTAAATATTTTGAATAGGAAGCTGAATGTATGAAATTAGAGAGTTTATCACGAACATCTTGCTCAAGTTTACGTCTGTTCTTACGCAAAGAAGAAAGATCCTTTGAAGCATCATCTGCAATAGTATCTTCATCTATAATTGAGTTAAAAATAGTATCTTCCATGTTTTTATTGTAATATAGCATAGAAAATAAATCTTCTAAAATTGAAAATTCAGAAAGATCAAACTCTTCATCATCAAAAAAATACTGATGCAACTGTCTTGAAATTCTTAAAACATTAGCTACATCAAGCAATGACTTTGCTCCTAAAGAATTATAACTTTTTAAGTTTTTTATACAGACTTCTATATTTTCAATATCAGAAAGAGGAATTTCTCCTTTTCTAATAAGCAAATTCACAGCAGAATTAGTCTCATCCAACAATCGTACAACAATATCTTTGCCATTACTTGGTAAGAAGCTACTTGACAAATTTTTGCCAATATAAGTTGCACAATAAGATGAAACTATGTCTAATATTTTATTATATTCTAATTTATTTAAATATTTTTCCAACATAAAAATCTCCTAAACGTTTACTACCAACAATTATAGCATCTTATTAGCATAAAGGCAATTAAAAGTGGCAAAATAACAAAAACAGAAGTCCAAAAGTGAATAAAACTAATGAACTTCTGAGAAAATCGCTCTCAATTTTTTTTAATTGAATATGTTATTCAATTAAAACTAACTAATCTTATATATAGCACAACTGTAAGGAAAAAGTCAATAGGCTAAAACAAAGAATTATAAAACTGTGGAATAGTGGAAAATGATAAAATCTTAGAAGGCAAATGGATTGCACTTCTGGGATTTTTAATTGAATAACATATTTAATAAAAAAATCAAATAGCGGGTGAAAGATAGAATAAAATGTTTTATAATAAAATCACAAAAAACGAGAACAATAAATATGGACAAATAAAACTAAAATCAAAAAAACTTAGGAGGAAAAAAATCATGTTAAAAAACAAAAAGGGTATAACCCTAATCGCATTAGTAGTAACGATAGTTGTACTTTTAATACTAGCAGGAGTAACAATAAGTTTGCTACTAGATGAAAACGGAATAATTGCAAAATCAAAAGATGCAAGGATTGGAACAAGAGCATCTCAAGTAGAAGATGAAGTAGGAATGTGGAAGCAACACAACTTTATAAACAAAGAATCAAACCAAGCACAAGAAAGTGCGGATACAATGCTAGCAAACTTAATCTCTAGAAAACTATTAACAGAGGACGAAATAGATAGAGACCAAGAATTAATCACAATAAAGAAAAAAGATGGAACAATAGTAAAAGAAATAAGTTACAGTAGTGTAACAATAAACATCAGCAAAACACCAGCAACAGAAAAATCAAGAGCAGTTGTACTAACAGCAACTGCAACAGGAACAATAATTCCTAATATAGATATGAGTAATGGAAAAGAAGAGTTTAATAATTGGGTAAATTCATTAAATGAGGAACAAAAGAAAGAAATAATTAGAAATGTGTATATAAAGTTCGTGAATAAACAAGATCCATCAGCAAATTGTACAACGTTTCAAGACGTATTAGATTGGGTCAAAGAACAAGGAGAAATTTCAGAGGCGACCGAAGATGCTTTTTGGAATGCAGTGGAATCAAATGGAGGAATAGACGAACAGATGGGTTTAGTTGAAGGATTCGGTAATAATGATACTAAAATGATAGAAGGCTACACTGTAACAAATCCGGCTAATGAGACCTCTAACAAATATATAGCCACAGAAAATGGCACATATACATTCAAAGTACAAGATGCAGTAACAGGAAAAACATATACAAAAAAAGTAGAAGTAACAAATGTGGATACAACAATGCCACCATATATAATAACAACAGAAAAAAACAATATAGGCAACATAAGGATGTATTTAACCAGCATTATAGACAATAAAAAAACTACCTTTGAAGCTGCATATGTTATATATAATGGAGAAAGAGTAGATATGACAGAAAAAATATATACAGTCGATTATAGTGATGGAACATCAATAAGTGAAATTATAACAAATTATGCTTGCAAAATATTACTAAATGCGGGCAAAATTACAAACACAGAAGAAGTTGTTGGGACAGTACAGAAATTTATATTAGTAAAAGATGGAATAGAATATTCTGGAGAAAGTGAAATAAATCTTGAAGGCTGTGAATAATGAAAATAATATGATTCATATAAAGTATACCAAAATTTTAATTTGACTATAAAATTAATAACCCAAACTGATAATAAGAAAAAAACTTGTTATCAGTTTTTTTATCAAAGAACACTAAAAATACTACTTCACTCATCAAAAATATTGCAAAAACACAAAAAACTTACTTACGAAACCAATTAAATAAAATGCATATAAAAAGTTAACTAAAATTAATCAAAAAAATATTAATAAACCTTGTAAAAATTAATATAAATTGATATACTATAATAGATATTAAATATCAACTAAAATAATGGAGGTAATTTATTATGGAAAAAGAAGAAAATAAAGTAAATGAGGAAGAAATTACAATAGAAAACCAAGAAGGTGAATCAAGCAACATAAAAATATCAAATGATGTAGTTGCAGTTATAGCTGGTAAAGCTGTATCAGAAGCTCCTGGAGTATATGCAATGGCAGGAGGATTTGCTGGTGGAATATCAGAGGTATTAAGCGGAAAGAAAAATTTATCAAAAGGAATTAAAGTAGAAGTAGGAGAAAAAGAAACAAGAATAGATGTAAACATCATAGTAGAATATGGAACAAGAATTCCAGATGTAGCTTTTGATATTCAAAACAGAGTTAAATCAGCAGTAGAAGGAATGACTGGATTAAAAGTAGTAGCAGTCAATGTACATGTACAAGGAGTAAACACAGAAACTCAAGAAGAAAACAATACAGAAAACTAAAAAAACTTTTTATAAAGGCACGCAGTTACTATTTACGTGCCTTTATAGAGATTACAGCAATAAAAACATTTCTGTTTACAAGAAAGGAACGAAATAAAAATGAAAGTTTTAGATAAAATAATATTATGTATATTCTCAGTATTAATATTGTTAATGTCAATATTAACATGTGCCTTTATATTTGGTTGGGTTGAAGTAACAACATGCTTTGTAATGTTCACAAACATGCTAAAAGACACAACTATTTGTAATGTTTTATTAGGAATTAATGTTGTATTCATAATACTAGCAATAAAAGGAATTTTCTTTGAATCATCAGATAAAGAAGAAAAATACAAAGAAGGAATACTTTTAGAAAACGAAGATGGTAAGTTGCTAATAACAAAAGATACACTTGTAAGTATAGTAAATTCAGTTGTTAGTGGGTTTGATAGTGTGAAAAGTCAACAAACCAAAATATTATTTGACAAGGATAATAACTTATCAATAATCTTAACAATAGAAGTATCTGAGAAAGCAATAATAAAAGAATTAAGCAATAATATACAAATTCGTGTAAAAGACACAATTAAAAAATCTCTAGACATAGAAGTAAAGAGCTTAGATATAAGAGTAAAAGACATGGTAAGACCAGAAGAAACAAAAGAAGTATAAAACTTATAGCAGAGCGAAAGGAATGAAATCAATGGATGAGATAAAAAATTTTTTTAAAAATTATGGTGGGGCAATAATAGGAGCGATTGTAGCAATCATACTACTATGCACACGTTTATATGATTTAATCATTTGGATATTACTAATTTGCGTAGGAATATACGTAGGAAACTATGTACAACATAATAAACAAACAGTAAAAGAAAAATTAAAAAAATTCATAGATAGATTATAATAAGGGGACTCAAATGGAAGAAATGACAAAAAGAGAGCTTGCTTTTTGCTATATTTATAGCCAAGAAGTGCAAAAACAAAATAGCAAAAGTCAAGTCAAATTATTCTTAGACAGTACAGAAGTTGAAGATGGCAGAGCAAGAGAATATGTAAAAGATATAGCAAAAGGAATCAAAGAAAATGATGAAGAAATTACAAAAATAATTTCTGAAAATCTAAAATCAGGATGGACAATAGATAGAATATCTACTGTTGATTTATCTTTACTAAAACTTGCAATATACGAAATAAAATACATAAAAACACCATACAAAATTATAATAAATGAAGTAGTAAATATGGCTAAAAAATATGGAGAAGAAACTGCTGGATCATTTATAAATGGTGTATTAGCAAAGGTAGTGGAAAAGGATGCAATATAATCCAATAACAGTAACAGACTTAAATAAATACATAAAAGGCAGAATAGATAATGATGAGATGCTAAACAATGTGTTAGTAAAAGGAGAAATATCAAACTTCAAAAATCATTATACAGGTCATATGTATTTTACTTTAAAAGATGAAAATTCGTTGATTAAATGCGTAATGTTTAAAACATATACTACGCATTTATCATTTATGCCAAAAGACGGAATGAAGGTAATAGTTCTAGGTGGAGTTTCGGTATTTGAGAGAGATGGAGTATATCAAATATACGCAAAAGCTATGAAAGAAGATGGTTTAGGAAACTTATATGTTGCATATGAGGAGCTAAAAAATAAACTTAGTAATGAAGGTCTATTTGACGAAAAATACAAAAAGCCAATTCCATTTATGCCCAAAACAATAGGAGTTCTAACATCAAATACAGGTGCAGTAATAAGAGATATAATAAATGTAAGTACAAGAAGAAATCCTAATGTGAATATACGATTATATCCTGTACCAGTACAGGGAAACGGTGCTGGAGAAAAAATAGCAGAAGGCATCGAGTTTATGAATAAAAATAAATTAGCAGACGTACTAATAATAGGTAGAGGTGGAGGATCAATAGAAGATTTATGGCCATTCAATGAAGAAATAGTTGCAAGGGCTATGTTTAATTCTGAGATTCCGATAATATCAGCAGTTGGACATGAAACAGATTTTACAATAGCAGACTTTGTTGCGGATTTAAGAGCACCAACTCCATCAGCTGCGGCGGAACTAGCAGTTGCAAATATTGATGATGTAAGAGAAACCTTAAAAACATACAATAATAGATATAAAGTATCATTGAAAAAGAAAATCGAACTTATGAAAATGTCATATGAAAAATGTATGACAAGGCAAGCTTTTAAAAATCCTACTCAAAAAATCAATGAACAATATATGTTAATAGATATGAAAGTAAAATCTCTACAAAACAGCATATTACTAAAAATCAAAGAAGACAAAACCAAATTTGTAAAAGAGGTGGCAAAGCTAGATGCTTTAAGCCCTCTAAAAACTTTAACGAGAGGATATAGCATAATTTCTAAACAAGATGGAAGAATAGCAAAAGAAGTCAAAGACTTATCTCAAGGAGAAAAAGTTTCAATCAGGTTAAGTGACGGAAGTGTTGATGCACAAGTGTTATAGCCTTAGAAAGGATAATAAGAATGAAAGAAGATATAAATTTTGAAGATGCGATGAAAGAATTGGAAAAAATAGCAGAAGAACTAGAGAAGGGAAATCTAAGCTTAGATGAATCTGTTAGTAAGTTTGAAGATGGAATGAAATTATCAAAGAAATGTAGTGATTTATTAGACACAGCAGAAAAGAAAATTACTATGTTGATAAATGATAATGGAACCATTGAGGAAGAAAACTTTAATGTGGCAAACATTGAAGAATAAAGGGAGATAAAGAAAATGGATTTTTATACACAGTACAGATATTTAATAGTTCCTTTTGTAACTTGGTTTTGTGTACAAACTTTTAAAGTTTTGTGGGAACTTGCAACAACTAAAAAATTCAACTTCAAAAGAATAATTGGTGCAGGAGGAATGCCAAGCTCACATACTGCCATAGTTGTATCTATAACCACAATGGTTGGAAGAAGCCAAGGAATAAACTCAGTAATATTTGCTGTATCATTGATATTTTCGTTAGTTGTAATGTATGATGCTTGTGGGGTTAGAAGACAGGCAGGAAAACAAGCTAGAATATTAAATGACATAGTCAATACACCAGGATTATCAACAGTTCAGGTTAGAGAAAAACTAGTAGAAGCATTAGGACATACACCACTTCAAGTAATAGTTGGAGCAATAGTGGGATTTACAGCAGGAATGCTATTTTAAAATTTAAATATTCGCCCTTTTGGCGAAGGAATAGGAGAAATTGTTATGGAAGATGTAGAAATTGCAAGAAACACCAAATTAGAAAATATAACAAAAATTGCTGAAGAAGTAGGAATAGAAGAACAAGAATTAGAACTATATGGCAAATATAAAGCAAAAATAGATAGCAAAAAATTGTTAAAAAGATTAGAAAATAAAAAAGATGGAAAATTAATATTAGTTACATCAATTAATCCAACACCATTGGGAGAAGGAAAGACTACAATGGCAATAGGTTTAGCTGATGGATTAAAAAGAATTGGCAAAAAAGCCATACTTGCATTAAGAGAACCTTCGTTAGGTCCAGTATTTGGAATAAAAGGAGGAGCGACAGGTGGTGGATATGCACAAGTTGCGCCAATGGAAGATATAAATCTACATTTTACAGGAGATATACATGCAATAACATATGCAAATGACTTGCTATCAGCCTTAATAGATAATCATATTTATAATGGAAATGAATTAGGATTTGAAAAAGTTACTTGGAAAAGATGTATAGACTTAAATGATAGACAATTAAGAAAAGTAAATACAGGATTATCTGGAGAGAAAAACATTGTAGAAAGAGAAGACGGATTTGACATTTCGGTCGCTTCTGAAATAATGGCAATTTTATGCTTAGCAACGGATATAGCAGACTTAAAAAGAAGAATAGGAAATATTGTAGTAGGATACAATAAAGATGAAGAACCAATAAGAGCAAAAGATTTGCATGCAGAAGGAAGCATGACGGTACTTCTAAAAGATGCAATAAAGCCAAACTTGGTACAAACATTAGAACACACTCCTGCAATAATTCACGGAGGGCCATTTGCTAATATTGCACACGGATGTAATAGTATAATTGCTACAAAAACAGCAATGAAATTAGCTGATTTCTGCGTAACAGAAGCAGGATTTGGTTCTGATTTAGGAGCAGAAAAATTCTTAGATATTAAATGCAGAAAAGCTTCAATAAAACCAGATGCAGTGGTATGTGTTGCAACAATAAGAGCGCTAAAATATCACGGTGGCCAAAGCAAAGAAGAAGTAAAGCAAGAAAATTTAGAAGCTCTAAAAATCGGAATCGAAAATCTAAACAGACATATAGATAATTTAAAAAATAAATATGGATTAAATGTAATTGTTGCAATAAATAAATTTTTGACGGACACAGATAAAGAAATAGAATTATTAAAAGAAGAATTAGAGAAACAAGATGTCGAACTAAGTTTAGTAGAAAGTCATCAAAAAGGAAGTATTGGAGCAGTAGACTTAGCGGAAAAAATAGTTAATCTAGTAGAAAAAGAAGAAAACTTTAAGTACATATATGAGGATGAAGATTCAATAAAAGAAAAAATAGAAAAAGTAGCTCAAAAAATATATGGAGCAAAAGATGTAGAATTTTCTGAAACAGCAACAAAACAAATAGAAAACATAGAAAAAATGGGATATTCTAAATTTCCAGTTTGTATAGCAAAAACACAATATTCATTCTCAGATGATCCAAAGAATTTACTATGCAAAGAACCATTTACATTGCATGTAAATGAAATAATACTAAAAGCAGGAGCTGAGTTTGTAGTTGCAATAACAGGCAAAATAATGACAATGCCTGGACTTCCAAAAGTACCAGTTGCCGAAAAAATCGACTTAGATGAAAACGGAAATGTAATAGGAATTTTTTAAAACCATAAATGTATAAATCCACCAATTCAAGGAATAATAATCTTGAAAGGTGGATTTTTTATGTTAAAAAATAGAATAAAAATTATAAACAAAAAAGCAGTAGCCATAATTTCTGTCTTAATGATAATTTTTATAACATACAATGTATTCTTTAGAAATAGTCAGGCTCAAGCTTTATCAAAATATGGCTCTAGAGGAAATGAAGTTACACAAATTCAAACCAAATTAAAAAGATGGGGATACTATAACGGAAGTATAGATGGTATATATGGAAGTCAAACATTAGCAGCAGTAAAATATTTTCAAAGAAAAAACGGACTAACTGCAGATGGAATTGCAGGAACAAAAACACTTCAAGCAATGGGAATATACTCTTCTAGCAATAGTACAAGTCAAAGTACCAATAATAGCAATGTTAATTTATTGGCACATGTAGTATATTCAGAGGCAAGAGGAGAACCATATTCAGGACAAGTTGCGGTTGCAGCAGTTGTTTTAAACAGGGTAAAAAGTAGTTCTTTTCCAAACACAATAGCTGGAGTCGTTTATCAACCAGGAGCTTTTACAGCAGTATCAGATGGGCAAATAAATCTAGAACCTAATACAACTGCATACAATGCTGCAAGAGATGCTTTGAATGGTTGGGACCCTTCATATGGAGCAATATATTACTTTAATCCTAACACAGCAACAAATGCTTGGATTTGGTCAAGACCACAAACTGTAACAATAGGAAAACATAGATTTTGTAAATAAAAAAAGGCTATATATTATATTGAATTGGAAATATAATATATGGTCTTTTATTATGGAAATGTAATGTCAACAATAAAGCGAAAAATGTCGAAAACTTCCCATAAATCGATAAAACTAGTCAAGTTTCGCTATTGGAAAATACTGGTAAACATAGTATACTTATACAAGAATAAGAAATAAGGAGGAACAAAAGTGGAATGTATTTATGTACCCAGAGAAAAGCAATTAACATTAAAAATTTCTGAGGAAATTGACGAAAGCACAACAGAAAAATTAAGGAGGAAAATTGATAATGAAATTACGAGATTTTTGCCTAGAAAAGTTATATTTGATTTTAGTGACGTTTCTTTCATGGACAGTGCAGGAATAGGAATGTTACTTGGAAGATACAAAATTATTAGAATGTTAGGTGGACAATTAGAACTAATAAATGTGAATAGACAAATAGAAAAAGTCTTTGAAATAAGTGGAATTTTAAGAATAATTCCAATAAACAAAGAAGAAAAAGTTGGATAATGGAGGTTAAAATGTTAGGAATTTATGATAATGAAATGAAATTAGAATTTGTAAGCAAATCATCAAATGAAGCATTTGCAAGAATAGCAGTAGCAGCATTTGCTTCACAATTAGATCCTACAATAGAAGAACTTGCAGATATAAAAACGGCAGTGTCAGAAGCTGTAACAAACTGCATAATACATGGATATGAAAACTCTATGGGAATAGTCAAAGTTGAATGTAAATTAAAAGACAACTGGGTAGAAATACAAATATCAGATTCAGGGAAAGGAATTGAGGATATAGAACTTGCTAAAAAACCACTTTATACAACAAAGGCAAATTTAGAAAGATCTGGAATGGGATTCACAATAATGGAAAGCTTTATGGACGAAATGAAAGTTGAATCTATACCAGAAATGGGAACAAAAGTAACATTAAGAAAGTACATAGAACCACTAGAACAAGAAGAACAAAAGGAAGGTTAAAGTATGTATGAGAATACTTATGAGAAAATAGTAAAAGCGCAAAGTGGAGATGAAGAGGCAATGGCTAGTCTGGTAAAAAACAATTTAGGGCTAGTCTATAATATTGCTAAAAGATTTAGTGGAAGAGGATATGAGTTAGAAGACTTAAACCAAATAGGTGCGTTGGGATTAATAAAATCAATAAAAAAATTCGATACGAGTTTTGATGTACAACTTTCTACATATTCAGTTCCATTCATAATGGGAGAAATAAAAAGATATATAAGAGACAACGGAAAAATAAAAGTAAGTAGAAGCATTAAAGAATTAGGTGCAAAAATAAATCAAATACAGAAAGAGTATTATTTGAAAAATGGGCAAGATATAAAAATAGAGCAAATTGCCGAAATTTTAAAAGTGTCAAAAGAAGATATTGCATTAGCTATAGATGCAAACTCTAGTGCAATAGTAACATCTATAAATGAACCTGTTTATAGTAAAGACTCAAGCAAAACATTAAATGTAGAAGACATCATTCCAGATACAAAAAATCAAGAAGCAATGATAAATGATAAATTAACAGTGAATAAATTAATAGAAGAATTGCAACCACAAGAAAAACAAATTGTAATGATGAGATATTACAAGGGAAGCACACAAACAGAAGTTGCTAAAACTTTAGGAATAAGTCAAGTTCAAGTTTCAAGAATAGAAAAAAGAATATTATATTCGATGAAACAAAAATTACAAGCAGATACTGCTTAGAAAGAGATGAAAAATATGAAGAGAATTATTGAAATTATAGTATTAATAATTTTAATAACATTTTTAGTGCCCATAGTTCTTACACAAAAATTCAAAGCTAAAGAAACTGTAGCTGTAGAAAATGAAGTGGAAAACGTTGAACAAAATACAGATAATACAGAAACAAATCCATATACATATTCGAAATATGGAACAATAAAGCTATTACATCACGAAAGTGGAGAAGTAGAAGAACTAGGAATGGACGAATATTTATTAGGAGTGGTATCAGCAGAAATGCCTGCAAGCTTTGAACAAGAGGCTTTAAAAGCACAAGCAGTTGTTGCAAGGACGTATACAGTATATACAATAGAACATAGCAACTCTAAACACGAAGGAGCAGATATATGCGATGATTATAAATGCTGTCAGGCGTGGATATCAAAAGAAGATAGACTAAATAAATGGGAAGAAGCATCAAGAGAGAGTAACTGGGCAAAAATAGAAGAAGCTGTAAACTCTACAAAAGGACAAATAGTAACATACAATGGAGAAGCAATAGATGCCTTTTTTCACTCTAATAGTGGAGGAAAAACAGAAGAAGTTGCAAATGTATGGGGCGGAGCAAATTTACCATACTTACAGAGTGTAGAAACATCAGGAGAAGATGCGTATACTCAATATTCGTCAGAAGTTGAATTTACAAAAAGTGAGTTCGAACAAAAAATAAAAGATAATCATCCAGATTTCTCAATAGACTATAATCAACAAGACTGTATAAAAACATTAGAAACAACAGCGGGAGGTAGAGTAAAAACAATAAAACTAGGAAACTTAGAATTATCAGGAGTTGAAGTAAGAAATCTTCTGGGATTAAGATCAGCCAACTTTACTGTTGAAATAACTGAAAACAATATCAAATTTATTGTAAAAGGCTATGGACATGGGGTTGGAATGAGTCAAACTGGTGCAGATGCACTAGCTAAACAAGGAGAAAGCTACGAAAATATTATAAAACACTATTATACAGGAGTAGAAATAAATAATTTATAAACTGTAATTGTATAAATTTAGAAAAAGAGGAAATACTTATATTAATATAAAAATATAAGGAGGAACAATATGAGTAGAAGACAAAGAAGAGGGGAAAAACCAGAAACAAATATAAGTATGATAATTCTAACAGGAATAGTGTTAGTCGTGGCGGTAGCATTCACATTGACTTATGTAGCATACAACAACAGAATGGCAAGAAACACAAAAATGCAAACAACAAACACACAAATACTATCGTCAGCAGATAATGAAATGTTAAATATGATAACGAATGAAACAGACTCAAAATCAGTTAGCTCATCAGTGGGAAAAAGTGTTAACGAAATGGACAACACAGAAAAAATAGCAATAAATACAAGCGACTATGAAAACAAAACTAAAGAAGAGAAAAAAGAAGAAAGTAAGCCAACAGAGAACAAACAAGTAGAAGAAAAGCAAGAAGAAGTAAAAAATATAAGCTTTATAAAACCTGCAGATGGAGAAATTGTAAAAGACTATTCAAAAGATAATTTAGTATATTCAAGTACATTGGAAGAATGGTCAACACATTTAGGAATAGACATTGCAATGCAAAAAACAGATGTAGTAAAAGCTGTAGCAGATGGAAAAGTAAAATCGATAAAAAATGATCCAAGATATGGATTAACAGTAGTAATAGAACATCAAAATGGATTTGAAAGTATATATTCAAGTTTACTAACAGCAGAATTTATAACTGTTGGAGAAGAAATAAAACAAGGAAGTACAATAGCAACAGTTGGAAACACTGCTACATTTGAAATAGCAGATACAACACATCTTCATTTTGAGATGAAAAAAGATGGACAAAATGTAGATCCAAATATTTATATAAAATAATAAACAAAAGAATATAAAATTGTGAGAAACAGCATAATACAAGAATGGCAAAATAAAACAGAGGAGTTTGAAAGAGAAAAATACTTTCAAACTCCTTTAGAATTAATAAATACGACTAAATAATTTTTTTAATTGAATAACATATTAACCCTAATCGCATTAGTAGTAACAATAGTTGTACTTTTAATACTAGCAGGAGTAACAATAAACAATTCTTTGAATAATTTATCATATAAGCCTTGACAAAAAAGTACAGCACCAAAATGTATTTGGTGCTTGGCCTCTCTGTACAAACTGTAAAATCAGCTATTAGTAAACTACTTTACTAGTAGCTGATTTTCATAAAACAACATATCCAAAAAACAAAAAATAATTAAGAAAATTGTCAAAATATATTTACATTTGTATTTTTTTTGTATAAAATGTAAATATCAGAAATTATGCGAATAAAATACTAAAGAAAATAATGTGAAGGGAGAAACGCTTTAATGAAAATATTAATGCTAACATGGGAATATCCACCAAGAATTGTTGGAGGAATAGCAAGAGTAGTACACGATTTATCAAAAAGATTAATTAAAGATGGACATGAAGTTACAGTCGTAACATATCGAGATAATGCAGGTGTTCCAGAATATGAAAATGATAAAGGGGTAAATGTATATAGAGTAGATAATTACATGATACATCCAAATAATTTTATTGACTGGATAATGCAATTAAACTTTAATCTAATAGCAAAAGCTACAGAAATAATAAACAAAGAAGGTGGATTTGACGTAATTCATGCGCATGATTGGCTAGTTACATATGCTGCAAAATCTCTAAAAAATGCATATGATATTCCAATAGTGGCAACAATACATGCAACAGAAGCTGGTAGAAATAGCGGAATACATGACGATACGCAAAGATACATAAACGACACAGAATGGCTTTTAACATATGAAGCAACAGAAGTAATTGTAAACAGTAATTTTATGAAGAATGATTTACAAAGACTATTTGGGCTACCATATGACAAGATAAACGTAATACCAAATGGAATAAACCTAAATAACTTCACAGGAATAGAAAGAGACTATGATTTCAGAAGACAATATGCAATGGATAACGAAAAAATAATACTATATGTTGGAAGATTAGTTTATGAAAAAGGAATACAACACCTAATAGCAGCAATGCCAAAAATATTATCAAACTATCATGATGCAAAATTAGTTATTGCAGGAAAAGGTGGAATGATAGATGATTTGAAAGCAGAAACTTCAAGCCTAGGACTAGATAATAAAGTTTATTTCACAGGATACATGGATTCTAAAAAAGTACAAAAAATGTACAAATGTGCAGACGTTGCAGTGTTCCCAAGTACATATGAACCTTTTGGAATAGTAGCACTAGAAGCAATGCTTGCAGGAGTTCCAACAGTGGTGTCAGATGTAGGAGGACTAGACGAAATAGTTACTCATGGAGTGGATGGAATGAAATCTTATGCAGGAAATCCAAACTCAATAGCAGATTCTGTAACAGCTTTATTATACGATCATCAGTTGGCAACAAATATATCTAAAAAGGCAAGACAAAAAGTAAAAGAACAATTTAATTGGGAGAAAATAGCGCAAGATACACACTTCACATATGAAAAAGCAATTTGCCAAACAATGGCAGAAAGACAAGCAAAACAATTATTACAAGAAAGAGCAAGAAAAGCGGAAAAGGCAGAAAATACACAAAAAGAAATTACAAACTTATTAAGTTTCAAGAAAAAGCATGCATATGCATAAGTAAGGAGCGTGTAATCTAAATGAATATATATGATACAGCAAATAGGCTAGCTAAAGAAATGAAAGAGTCAGAAGAATACAAAAATTATAAAAAATTAAAAGACAGTATAGAATCTAATCCAGATAAAAAAGCAAAGCTAGAAGAATTTGAAAACATGAGATATGAGATGCAACTGGGAACAATTAAAGGTACTGAAAACGAAGAAGAAAACAAGGAAAAGTTGAAACAACTACAAGAAAAATATATTCAATTATTACAGGATGAGGAAATGAAACAATATTTTGATTATGAAATTAAATTTAATGTAATGGTAACAGATGTAAATAAGATAATAGCAGAAGCGATAAAAGATGTTCTATAAAACAAAGCGTAGATATAAAATTTAATAAATTTTATATCTTACGCTTCTTTTTTTGAAAAGGGGGAAAATATGGAGTACGTATGTCTGATAATTATATTAATAGTTACAATAGTAACTCTGAAAATAGGATTAAACATAAGAATAAAAGATCTTAAAAAAGTCAAAGAAATGGCGTATAGCGAAGACAACAACAAATTGACCAAAGACTTTCCAACCAACAAACAGATTTGTAGAGAAATATTAGAAATGCTAAATAATTCAGAGGTTACAATAGAAGATACACAGGACGAAAGATCAAAGACAAGTTTGTATCTTGTAATGCAAAATAAAATAATAATAGCCAACATAGACAAAACATTTACGAGAATTCAAACGATAGCACATGAGTGCATACATTCGGTGCAAAACAAAGTTATGTTAAAATTTAATTTTGTAATATCTAATATAAATATGATATATTTTTTGATAATAAGCATTTTAACACTTTTAGGAAAAATAAGTGAGCCAATGCAAAAAATATTATTAACAATTTTACTAGCATTACAATTTATATTTTTTGTAGTAAGAAATTCGCTGGAAATAGATGCAATGACAAGAGCTGAAAATTTGTCTAAAGAATATATATCGCAAGAAAACATATTAAGCAAAGAAAATGAAGAAAGATTAATGAATAAATACAAAGAACTAAACAAAATAGGAATAAAAACATATACTTTTATGCTTACAATAAAAATGATAATAAAACCATTATTGTACTGTGTAATAGCATTGTTTAAATAAAATGCAATTTTGCAAGAAAGAGGAAAAATTAATGAAAGCTATTGAAGTAAAACACCCATTAATACAACACAAGGTTGCTATATTAAGGGATAAGAAGACTGGAACAAAGGAGTTTAGAGAGTTAGCGGAAGAAATCGCAATGTTGCTTTGCTATGAGGCAATGAGAGATGCAGAACAAGATGAAGTAGAAGTGGAAACTCCAATAACGAAAACAAAGGCTAAGAAGATTAACGAAGACAGATATGCATTTGTACCGATTTTAAGAGCTGGACTGGGCATGTCAAATGGAATAACAAAAATAATTCCTAATGCCAAGATAGGAGTAATAGGACTATACAGAAATGAAGAAACAATGGAACCAGTAAAATATTATTACAAAGTACCAAAAGATATACAAAATAGAGAAGTAATACTAGTAGATCCAATGCTTGCTACAGGTGGATCTGCAGTAGCAGCAATAAAAATGATGAAAGAAGATGGAGTGAAAAAGGTAAAATTCTTATGCTTGATAGCTGCACCAGAAGGAATAAAAAGAGTAGAAGAAACATATCCAGATGTACAAATATATTGTGCAAGTATAGATGACCACCTAAATGAAGATTGCTACATAGTACCAGGACTAGGAGATGCAGGAGATAGAATATTTGGAATAAAATAAAAAACTCAACCCAGCACAAGATTACGTGTTGGGATTTTTTATGCTATTGAAAAATTGGACGATATAGTGTATAATTGATATGTGGAAAAATTTACAAAAGTATATTATTGAAAGGAAAACAACATGGGATTTTTTGAAAAATTAAAAAATGGGTTAAACAAAACCAAGACATCATTTGATGAGAAGATGAATGGCATATTTAGTAATTTTAGAAAAGTAGATGAAGAATTACTAGAGGAATTAGAAGAAGCATTGATAATGTCTGATGTAGGAGCAAATACATCAGTTACAATAATAAATAATTTAAGGAATAGAGTAAAAAAAGATAATCTAAAAGATGCAGAGGAAGTAAAACAAGCTCTAAGAGAAGAGATACAAGCGATATTTGACAAAACAGATAAAAAACTAAATTTAGAAACAAAACCATCAGTAATACTAGTAGTAGGAGTAAATGGAGTTGGAAAAACAACTTCAATCGGAAAAATAGCAAATAGATTAAGAAAAGATGGTAAAAAAGTGGTAGTTGCAGCAGCTGATACATTTAGAGCAGCAGCGGTAGAACAATTAGAAATATGGGCAAATAGAGCTGGATGTGAAATCGTAAAAAGAGAAGAAGGCGTAGATCCTGCTTCTGTTGTGTATGATGCAATAAAAATAACAAAAGAAAAGAATGCAGACGTATTAATTTGTGATACAGCGGGTAGATTACATAATAAGAAATATTTAATGGATGAGTTAGTAAAAATAAAGAAAGTAATAGACAAGGAACTACCAGATGCTTCTGAGGAAGTATTAATGGTACTAGATGCAACAACTGGACAGAATGCAATAATGCAAGTACAAGCGTTCAAAGAAACAGTTGATATTACAGGAATTATTTTAACCAAATTAGACGGAACAGCAAAAGGCGGAGCTGTTATAGGAATAGTAAATGAAAACCAAGTTCCAGTAAAATTCATTGGGGTTGGAGAGCAAATAGATGATATGGAAATCTTTAATAGTGAAGATTTTGTAAAGGCTTTAATTTAAGGAGGTATAAAGATTGAAAGAAAATAAGAAGGAACAATCAAAAGCAGAAGAAATTAAAGTAACAGAAAAAGTAGAGAATAAAGAACAAAATAAAAAAGAAGAAACAAAAACTAGTGAAAAGCATAAACAAAACAAAATCAGAAAAACAATAGTAACAATAGTTTTAATACTTGCAGCTATAATTCTATATATCATAGAACGAGGACAATACTTAGAGATAAAAGAAATTGGAGAGAATTACTTACCAATATTCTGGCAAAACCTAAGAAATATAAGTATTACAGCAATACTTAATTTCATAATAGTATTTACAGTTATTTATATTTCGACAAGTAAAATAAAAAATGGATTAAAAACATTCTTTGAAGATGAAAAAAAGGCAATGCCAAAACTTCCTCAAAAATCAATAGCATTTATCATAGCAACGATTGTAACAATAGCAACATCAGGCTATATATTACAAAAAGCATTACCTTGTTTTTATAATACACAATTTGTGGCAACAGATCCAGTATTCGGATTAGATATAGGATACTTTGTATTTATATGGCCATTCTTAGAGTTAATAACAATGTATGCGCTGGTAGCTATAATTGCAGCAACAGTATATATGGCAATATATTATTTAATAGTATTTAATGTATATTTTGATGGAATAAGCAGAGAATCGGTAAAAAAGAGCAACATAGAAAAACAAGCACTTTCTAATTTGAAAAAGATAATTGTTTTATTTGCGATACTTATATTACTACTAACACAAAATATTGGAGTACAAAAATTTATAGTATTAAGTGATGAACAAACAGAAAACTATTCTATATTTGGTGCAGGAATAACAGAAACTACCATTAGATTATGGGGATATGTTGGATTGTCAATTATAATGGTATTATCAGTGTTCAAAGCTATCAAAGAATTTACAAAAGGCAACACTAAAAAAATAATAAAAGCGTTATTATGGGTGCCAGCATATTTGGTAATACTAGCAGTAGGAATGTTAGGGTTTAACTTGATATATGTAAATTCAAATGAATTAGACAAAGAAAGAACATATATAGCAGAAAATATCAAAAATACGAAAAAAGCATATGGAATAGATATTGAAGAAGATGTAATAAAAGATGAAGGAACAATAACACAATCAGCTATTACAGCAAACTCAGAGACAATTAGCAATATTCCAATAGTAAATGCGGAAAATGTAATTAAAGATTTGGAAGGATCACAAACTACAAAAGGATATTACAAATTTACAAGAGCACAAATCGGAAATTATACAATAGATGACAAACAACAGTTAGTGTATGTTACACCAAGAGAAATAGCAAGTGCAAAAGCAACTTACAACAATAAAACATACGAGTATACACATGGATTTGGAGCGATAATTACATCTGCGACAAGTACAACATCGTCAGGAAATATAAATCACATACAAAAATCTTTTGAGCAGACAGATGAAGTTGTAAACGTATCTGAACCAAGAATATATTTTGGACTTGAAACAAATAGTACTGTTGTAACAAACAGCAACAATAAAAAAGAATTTGATTATCCAACAGAGAATGCATTAAGTAATACAGAAAATACTTATGACGGACCTGCAGGATTAAAAGCAAATTTCTTAGACAGATTAGTTTTATCACTAAGAGAGAAGGATGTAAACTTATTATTCTCAGGTAATGTAAAGAGTGATAGCAAGATAATAACAAATAGAAACATAATCCAAAGAGCAAAAACTATAATGCCATATTTAGAATATGACCAAAATCCTTATTTAGTAATTAGAAACAATGGAGAGCTTGTATGGGTATTAGATGCATATACAACAAGCAATAATTATCCATATTCACAAAGAACAATGCTAGAAAATAATGGAATTACTAAAAAAGAGATAAATTACATTAGAAATTCTGTAAAAGTAATAATCAATGCATATACAGGAGAAGTAACATTCTATAGAACAGACAAAACTGATCCAATAGCTATGGTTTATGAAAAGACATATCCAGACTTATTTGCAAAAGAAGAAATACCAGAAGACATAAGCAATCATTTTGTATATCCAGAGTATTTATATAGTATCCAAGCAGAAGTATTAGAGAGATATCACAACATTCAACCTGATGTATTATACAGAAGTGATGATATATGGGATATTGCAACACATAATACAAGTAGTAAAATGACATCAACAAAAGGAACAGCGATAAAACCATATTATACAATGTTAAAAACATCTGATAGTAATTCTTCAAGATTAGGACTAGTATTACCATATACACCATATGGCAAACAAAACATAAAAGCATATTTAGTAGGATCTTGTGATGAGAATGGAAATAATGTATTAAAATTGTACAACTATACAGAGGACAGCAATGTGTTAGGTCCTATGCAATTAGATACACAATTAAGTCAAGATGAAAGAATATCAAAAGAAATTGATAGCTTAAATGTAACTGGAACCAAAATTTCAAAAGATATTATAATAGTTCCAATTGACAACACGTTATTATATGTAGAGCCTATATATCAACAATATGTAAATGAAACAGATTCGCTTCCAGTACTTAAAAAAGTAGTAGTAGCTTCTGGAACAAAAGTTGCAATAGGAGATACATTTACACAAGCCTTAACAAATCTAGTTTCGCAATATGCAGTAAATATAGAAGTTGGAAATTCTGATAATATAGATGAACTAGTTTCATTAATCATAAAAGCTAACAATAATTTAAAAACTTCTACACAAAGCAATGATTGGGAACAAATAGGAAAAGATACTAAAAAGCTACAAACTTTAATAGATAGACTAGAAGAAGTAAAAGCAGAACTTGACAAAAAAGAACAGGAAGAACAAGAAAAGATTTCTGAAAATATAAACGAAATAATAAATTCAGTAGAATAAACTAAAAAACGGCAAATACTGCCGTTTTTTAATTGACTTTTATGCAAGCAAATGATATAAATATGAATAACAAAGGAGAGTGATTTTTTTGAAAAATACAGACATAAAACAATTAAAGCAAATAGCAAATGATATTAGAATAGATATAATAGAACAAGTATATAATGCAAAGTCGGGACATCCGGGAGGAGCGTTATCTATTGCAGACATACTAGCTGTTTTATATTTCAACCAAATGAATATAGATCCTAAAAAACCAGACTCAAATTTAAGAGACAGGTTGGTGCTATCAAAAGGCCACGCGTCGGCCGCTTTGTATGCAGTTTTAGCAGAAAGAGGATATTTAGCAAAAGGAGAACTAAGAACATTTAGAAAGCTTGGTTCTAAATTGCAAGGACATCCTGATATGGAAAAAATACCAGGAATAGATATGTCAACAGGCTCACTAGGACAGGGTTTATCTGTTGCAAATGGAATGGCAATAGCATCTAAAATGGATGGATTAGGATGCAGAGTTTATTGCATATTAGGAGATGGAGAAATAGAAGAAGGACAAATTTGGGAAGCTGCTATGACTTCTAACAAATACAATCTAGATAATTTATGTGTCATACTAGACAGCAATGGACTTCAAATAGATGGAGAAGTATTAGATGTAAAAGCCTTAGATTGCTTAATGTCAAAGTGGGAATCGTTTGGATTTAATGTTATAACATGCAACGGAAATGACATTAACATGTTGATAGATGCTTTTGGAAAAGCAAAACATACAAAAGGACAACCAACAATAATAATTGCAGAAACAGTAAAAGGAAAAGGAGTTCCTTTTATGGAAAACAAAGCAGAGTGGCATGGAAAAGCACCAAGCGAAGAAGAATATAACAGAGCGATGAGAGCACTAAAATTGGAACAGGAAAAAATATCACACAATATAAGTACATTGCCGGGAAAGGAGGAAAAAATATGGTTCTAGACGCAAAAATAGCAACAAGACAAAGCTATGGAGAAGCATTGGCAAAACTTGGAGAAGAAAATAAAAACGTAGTAGTTCTAGACGCAGACTTATCGGGAGCAACAAAAACAGCAATATTTGCTAAAAAATTTCCTGACAGGTTTTTGGACATGGGAATAGCTGAGCAAGATATGATTGGTACAGCAGTTGGACTTTCAACATTTGGAAAAATACCGTTTGCTAGTACGTTTGCAATGTTTGCAGCAGGAAGAGCGTACGACCAAATAAGAAACACAGTAGCTCATACGAATGCAAATGTTAAAATTTGTGCTACTCATGCAGGAATAACAGTTGGCGAAGATGGTGCCACACATCAAATGCTAGAAGATATCGGAATGATGAGAATGGTACCAAATATGAGAGTTATTAGCCCATCAGACGACTCGCAAACAAGATGGATAATAGAAGAAATATCAAAAATAAATGGACCATTTTATGTACGTCTTTCTAGACTTGCCACACCAATTATATATGATGAGGAGTTTATAAAACAAAATAATATAAAATTTGAAATTGGTAAAGGAATACAAATAGGAGAAGGAACAGATGCAAGTATAATTGCAACAGGAGTGACAGTTTCGGAAGCTTTAAAAGCACAAGAAATGCTAAAAGAACAAGGTGTAAATATAAGAGTAATAGATATTCATACAATCAAACCAATAGATAAAGAATTAATTGTAAAATCTGCAAAAGAAACAAAAAAAGTTATAACAATAGAAGATCACAATATAATTGGTGGACTTGGCAGTGCTGTGTGTGAAGTTCTTGCAGAAGAATATCCAGTAAAAGTTACAAGAATGGGAATAAACGATACTTTTGGAGAATCTGGAAAAGCAGAAGAATTAATGAAATATTTTAAAATAGATGCTGAAAGCATTGTTAAAGAAGTGCTAAAATAATTGTGAAAATTTTGTGAATTTTTGATAGGCTGATAAATAGGCGAAATCTAGTAATCAAGGTAAAAAATACCTTACAAATTACTAGATTTTTTTTCAAAATACTCTTGCATTTCCTGTCGTTTATTGTTATGATAAGAGTATATAGTGAAGAATTTTGAAAAATAAAAAATAACGATTAGAAATAAACAAGGAGATGCTGAAATGATAGAGTTTAGAAACGTTTCTAAAGTTTACGATACAGGAACAGAAGCTGTGCATAATGCAAACTTTACAATAAATAAGGGAGATTTCGCTTTCTTAGTAGGAAGCTCAGGCTCAGGAAAATCAACCTTAATAAAATTAATACTAAAAGAAGAAGAGCCTACAAAAGGAAACATCATTATAAATGGTAAAGATACAACATTTTTAAAACCAAAAAGAATTCCATACTTAAGAAGAAGTATGGGAGTGGTTTTCCAAGATTTTAGACTATTGCCAGACAAAACGGTATATGAGAATGTTGCATTTGCAATGTATATTGTAAGAGCAACACCAAGACATATAAGAAGACAAGTACCAATGGTATTATCAATGGTAGGACTAAGCGAGAAAGCAAACATGTATCCAAATGAGTTGTCAGGAGGAGAGCAACAAAGAGTTGCATTAGCAAGAGCTTTAGTTAATAATCCATCTATGTTAATAGCAGACGAGCCAACAGGAAACTTAGATCCAGATACAGCATGGGATATAATGAGATTATTAAATGAAATTAATTTAAGAGGAACAACTTTAGTAGTAGCAACACATGCAAAAGATATAGTAGACAGAATGAATAAAAGAGTTATTCGTATAGAACATGGAAATATTATAAGTGATAAAAAAGGTGGGTATGACGGTGAAGCATAGTATAATAGGTTATTTATTAGGAGAAGGATTTAGAAATGTATTTCATAACAAAAAATCATCAGGTGCATCACTTGCGATAATGTGTGCAACGATGTTGATTTTTGGAATATTCTTTATGATTATAGAAAACATCAATAGTGCTGTAAAAACAATAGAATTACAGCAAGGAATGCAAGTGTTCATTCAAAAAGATGCAACAGATGAACAAATTAGCCAAATAGGAGAGCAAATAAAAGCAATTAATGGAGTAAATACAATTAAATTCATATCAAAAGAAGATGCTCTAAACTACAACAGAGAGAAGCTAGGAAACCCTGCACTATTTGTAGGATATGATGAAGAAAATCCATTTAAGGCATCATATTTAGTAACATTGACAGACTTAAAATTAAGTTCAGAGGTTCAAGAAAATATTTATAAATTAGATAATATAGCAAGTATAACGAGCCAGGACAACACAATTAATAACCTAGTAAAAATAGCAAATGGAATAAAAATAGTTTCAATAGTTGTACTTTCATTATTAGTAATAATATCAATATTTATCATAGCAAATACAATTAAATTAACAGTTCATGCAAGAAGGAAAGAAATATCAATTATGAAATACGTCGGAGCAACAGACAGCTTTATAAGATGGCCATTCATAATTGAAGGTATAATCATAGGGATAATTGCAGCAATAATTTCTCTTGCAGTTCTAGGATTAGCATATAACTTAATAATAAGCAAACTAGGAAATTCTGCAGTACTTGCAAAAATAGGAATGTCATTACTAAGCTTTGCAGATATATCAACATTACTAGTTATAGTATACTTAGTACTTGGTATAGGTATAGGAGCCTTAGGAAGTACAATATCGATGAGAAAATATCTAAAAGTATAGAGGAGAACAACTATGAAAAAAATAGTATTAACATTAACTACAATATTTACTGTATTGATGCTCATGGTATCAATCCCACTGTATACATTTGCAGTGAGCCAAAGTGATAAAAATGCACTTAAAGATAAAATAAATAATGCAGAAAATGAATTAAAAAATATTCGAAATAGCCAAAGAGATGCAAAATCTGAGCTTGAAAATCTTACAATACAAGTCATGGATGCAGAAAGTGAACTAAACTCTTTAAAAGTTGAGCTTTCAGAATTAGAAAGTTCGATAGAAACAAAAGAATCAGAAATAACAGAAAAACAAGCAGAAATAAAAAGAAAAGAAAAATTGTTACAAGAAAGAATTGTAGCATTATATGAAGCTGGAGACTCTACATATTTAGATGTTTTGCTAGGCTCAGACAGTTTACTAGATTTTTTATCAAAATACGAAATAGTTCAACAAATAGTTGATGCAGATACAGCTTTAATAACGGATTTAGATAATGATAAGAAAGCCTTAGAAAACGAAAAAGCAGAACTAGAAGCTGATAAAGCTAGAGTAAAAGAGCTAAAAGATAAACAAGAAATAAAGAGTAATGAATTAAAAATATTAAAGAAAAATAAACAATCAGAAGTTGATAAATTATCTGATGAAGAAAAGAGTAAACAGAGCGAAATTGATAAATACAATACTGCAATGGAAGAAATAGAGAGACAACTATCGGAAATAGGAAAAGATGCACAAGAAAGATTAGACAGAGATGGCGTAAAATTTGATGGAAGCTTTATCTGGCCATGTAACAATAAATACGTTACATCAAGAATGAAATGGAGATGGGGCAGATGGCATAAAGGAGTAGACATCGGAGCTAGCTATGAAAATGTATATGCATCAGCATCAGGATATGCTTATAATGCAACAAACCCAGGAGGATATGGAACGTACATAATGATATTCCATGGAGACGGTTATGCAACTTTATATGGACATTTAAATTCAAGCCATATAAGAAATGGACAATATGTTTCACAAGGACAAGTTATTGCAACATCAGGAAACTCAGGTGGTAGCACAGGAGCACATTTGCATTTTGAGATAAGACACTCAACATCAATATCAAACTTCTTTGGCAATAACTGGCTAAACCCATTAGACTATTTACCAGGAGGATATACTATTTTAGATTAGAATAATAAAGGAGGGACATTTATGAAAAGAAAACTAATAACAATGATAATTATATGTTCATTATTAGTATCTTTCTCTATAAATGTCTTTTCTAATAATGAAATAGAAAACAGCGAAAACAATACTGTAACTGAGAACATAACTCTGGAAGAACAACAAAAAGACATACAAGATAAGATAGAAGAATCTAACAACAGATTAAAATATGTTCAAAGCGAATTAACTGTATCTTTGCAAAAAATACAAGAATTAGATGATTCGATAGTTAAATATTCAGAAGAACTTAGTAAAATACAGGATCAGACAAATACACTAGAGAAAGAAATAGAAGAAACAGATAAACAGTTGGCAAAAAATCAAGAAGAATATAAGAAAAAAGAAAATCTATTTAAAAGAAGAGTTGTAGCCCTATATGAAGCAGGAGAAACGACATATTTAGACGTGTTACTTTCTTCAAAAGGATTAATGGATTTCTTATCTAATTATTATATGATAGAAGAAATAATGCAGTATGATAATGAATTATTACAAGAAGTAGAAAATAGAAAAAACGAAATAGAAGCACAAAAAAATGAACAAGAAAAAAGAAAATCAACTTTAAAAGTAGCAAAAGCACAAGCTTCAAGAATGCAAATATTAATGGAAAATAATAAATTGCTACAACAAAATTATTTAGCACAATTAACAGATGAGGAAAAAGAGCTAAACGAAAAAATAGAAGCATATAAGCAAGAAGAAATTTCTTTAGAAAACCAAATACTTGCAGCAATAAACTGGGGAGACAGATTAGCTATTCAATATACTGGTGGAGCAATGATATGGCCAGTAGGAAAAGCGGGAACATACATAACATCAGGGTATGGCAACAGATTGCACCCAATACAAGGAGTGTACAAAAACCATTCAGGAATAGACATAGGAAATGCAGGATATGGAGCGCCTGTTGTAGCAGCTGCAGATGGAGTTGTAACATTTGCAGGAGTTATGGGCGGATATGGAAACTGCGTCATGATAAACCATGGAGATGGAATAGTTACATTATATGGGCATGGGCAAGAAGTACTTACAACTTTAGGAACTCAAGTTTCGAAAGGAGACGTTATCATGCTAGTTGGCTCAACGGGAAATTCGACAGGGCCACATTTACACTTTGAAGTTAGAAAAAATGTGATAATACAAGACCCAATTCCATACTTAAAAGGCGAAGAAAACAAATAAAATCGTAATAAAATAAAAATAATCAAGTATAATAAACTTAAGGAGAAAAAAGAATGGAAGATAAGAAAATTAAAAGACAAAATATTTATAAGGTCATAATGTTAGTGGTTTTGACTGCAACAATAGTATTCATGCTTACAACATTTATGATGTACAACAAATTCGAATCAGTATATAAAAATAGTGATACAGATAAAACAGCAACAGTAGACAGTAACTCTATGATAAAAACACTTCAAAGTTTTAAAGCAATGCTGAACGAAAAGTACATTGGAGAAATCAATGACGAAAAATTGCTAGAAGGAGCAATAAAGGGCTATATAGATGGACTAGATGACCCATATACAGAATACCTAACAAAGGAAGAAATGGAGGCTTTTACAGAAGAGACTAATGCTGAATATGTCGGAATAGGAGTATATATTTCAAACGACAGATCAAACAACACATTGTTAATAGTAGGAGTCATGAAAAACTCTCCAGCACTAGAAGCAGGAATGCAGGCAGGAGACATAGTAGAAAAAATAGATGGAGAGGCCTATTTGGGAGAACAGATAAATGAAGCAACATCCGTATTAAAAGGAAAAGAAGGAACAAACGTAAAAGTCACAGTTTTAAGAGATGGCAAAGAAATAGACCTAGATATAACAAGAAAAAAGATAACAGTAGACCATGTTGCTTCTAAAATGTTAGATAATCAAATAGCTTATATACAAATCGATTCATTTGACAGTGGTGTAAAAAAAACCTTTGAAGAACAAATAACACAATTAAAAAATGATGGAGCAAAAGGAATAATAATAGATTTAAGAAGCAATGGCGGTGGAATAGTAGACGAAGCAACTGGAATTGCAGAACTATTTGTAAAAAAAGGCGAAACAATATTAATTACAAAAGGTAAAACCGAAGAGGAAGAAATTACAAAATCAACAAAAAATCCGATAATCAAAGACATACCAGTAGTAATACTTGTAAACGAAGGAACTGCTAGTGCATCAGAAATATTAGCAGGAGCTTTAAAAGATCAATATGGAGCAAAAATAGTAGGAAAAACAACATATGGAAAGGGTGTAATTCAAACATTATATACATTATCTGACGGAAGCGGACTAAAAATAACTACTGATGAATATTACACTCCAAAGCATAACAAAATACACAAAGTTGGAATAAAACCAGACATTGAAGTGGATTTGACAAAGGACGCAGAAGGCTACTACGAAACATCAGAAGACAAGGACGCACAACTACAAAGAGCAATACAAGAATTAAAATAGAAGGAGACAGTCAACAAAATATTGACGAAATAGAGATATGAATTTACCAAACAAATTAACATTATTTAGAATAATTTTAGTACCAATAATGGTTATAATATCATTTTTTAACATACCAGGAAGTCTACTTGGAATTTCAACAACGATGCTTATATTGTGTGCGATATTCATTATAGCATCAATAACAGATAAACTAGATGGATACTTGGCTAGAAAAAACAATCAAGTAACAACATTTGGGAAATTTTTAGATCCAATAGCAGACAAAATACTAGTAATAGCTACAATGGTAATGTTTGTAGAAATGGGTAGGCTTCCAGCCTGGATACCAATAATAGTAATATTTAGAGAATTTTTAGTATCAGGATATAGATTAATAGCAGTAGAAAATAGTGGCAAAGTAATTGCTGCAAATATATGGGGAAAGTTAAAAACAGTTACACAAATGATTGCTATAATATTAATGTTCTTAACAACACAACCATACTTCGCATTTGCAAGCAAAGTAGAAATGAAAACAGGAGACTTTATAATAAATATATTTGCAAGTATATTAATGACAATATCAGTAATAGCTACGATATTCTCTGGATATGAATATTTAAAAGAAGGTAAAGACCTATTAAAAGATTGTTAAAAAGGAAGATTTTTGATGGAACAAATCAGCAAAGAACAAGCTCAAAAAGAAGTAAAGGAGCTTAGAGAAAAATTAGAATATTATGCAAAATTATATTATGATATGGACAACCCAGCAATATCGGATTACGATTATGATATGATGATGAACAGATTAAAAGCTTTGGAAAAACAATTTCCAGAGCTTATTACTAGGGATTCGCTAACACAAAAAGTTGGAGGACATGTAAAAGAAGGATTCAAACAAGTAGTTCATGAAGTGCCACTTCAAAGCTTGCAAGATATATTTTCATTTGAAGAACTAAGAGATTTTGATACAAGAGTAAGAAAAGTAGCAGAAGAGAACAATGAAGAACTAAAATATGTAGTAGAAACAAAAATAGATGGATTATCAACAGCTCTAAAATATGAAAATGGAATATTAGTACAAGGTGCAACCAGAGGAAATGGACAAATTGGAGAAGATGTAACAGAAAATCTAAAAACAATTAAACATATTCCAAAAGAGATAAACGAAAAAATCAATATTACAGTTCGTGGAGAAGTATTTATCGGAACAAAAGAATTTGAAAAAATGAATGAGGAGAGAGAAATACTAGAAGAACCATTATTTGCAAATGCTAGAAATGCAGCAGCAGGTTCTTTAAGACAATTAAACTCAAAGATAACAGCACAAAGACCATTAGATATATTTGTATTTAATGTACAAAAATATGATGCAAATACATTTGACTCAGAAAACTCACATTTTGTAGAACTAAATAAATTAGAGAAACTAGGATTTAATGTCGTTCCAGTTAGAAAACTATGTAGTACAATTGATGAAGCAATAGATGCAATTAAGAAAATTGGAGAAGATAGAGAAAAGCTATCATTTGGAATAGATGGAGCGGTTGTAAAAGTAGATAACTTACATTTAAGAGAAATTTTAGGAACAACATATAAAACGCCAAAGTGGGCGATAGCATACAAATATCCACCAGAGAAAAAAGAAACAAAACTACTAGACATAGTTTGTCAAGTTGGAAGAACAGGAGCAATAACACCTACTGCAATAATAGAACCAGTAAAGGTAGCAGGTTCAACCATTTCGAAAACGACACTTCACAATGAAGACTTTATAAAAGAAAAAGATCTAAAAATTGGCGACACAGTTGTAATACAGAAACAAGGAGATGTAATTCCGGAGGTTGTAGATGTAATAAAAGACAAGAGAAATGGTACAGAAAAAGAATTTATAATGCCAAAAGTATGCCCAGTTTGTGGTTCGCCAGTTGTAAGAGAAGAAGGAGAAGCAATAGCTCGCTGTATTGGAATAGAATGTAGTGCAAAAATTTTAAGAAACCTAGCACATTTTGTATCAAAAGAAGGAATGGACATTGATGGACTAGGAATAAAAATAATAGAACAACTAGTAGATAAAGGATTAATAAAAAACATAGCAGACATATACACTTTAACGGTAGATGATGTTGCATCTTTAAAGAAAAATGGCAAAAAATTCGCTCAAAATGTAATAGATGCAATTAATCAAAGTAAACAAAATGAATTATTTAAATTAATAACAGCACTAGGAATAAGACATATAGGAGTAAAATCTGCAAAAGGACTAACTAAAAAATTTAAAACAATAGATGAAATAGCGAATGCAGATCTAGAAACATTAAGTAATATTGATGATGTTGGAGAAATTACAGCAAAAAGTATCTATGAATTTTTTAGACAAGAACAAACAATAGACTTAATCCAAAGATTAAAAGATGCAGGAGTAAATACTAAGGTATTAGAAGATAAATCAGCAGGTTATGACCAAAGATTTGAAGGAAAAACTTTTGTATTAACAGGAAGCTTAGAGAACTATACAAGAGATCAAGCAGGAGAAATTATAGAAAACTTTGGTGGAAAAGTATCAGGCTCGGTATCAAAAAAGACAAGCTATGTACTAGCTGGAGAAGAAGCAGGATCTAAGCTAACAAAAGCACAAGATTTAGGAGTAACAATAATTTCAGAGCAAGAATTTATAGATATGATAAAATAACAAACTAAGAAAGGATACAACAATATGGAAGGAAAGTACACATTTGATAGAATGGAAAGAGAGCTTGAAGAAGGTTATACAATATTCTTTACTTATGTAAGAAACAGATACCAATTATTCAAGACAACAGATGATTGTTATACACAACAATTATTGACAGAGGATCTAAAAAATCCACTTCCAAGACTATCAATAATAACACACAAGAGATTAAAAGAGATATTTCCATATATGGAACACATAGAGTATAAAGTTTCCAAATAAAATGCTGAAGGGATGATAAAATGACATTAGAAGATGTAGTAAACAATAGGACAGACAAAGCATTTGTAGAAAAAGCAATAGAAGAAGATGGTCTTTTCTTAGAAGGAGCTTGTGAAGAATTTAGAGATGACAAAGAACTAGTTATGAAAGCAGTAACCAGGGATGGAGGAGCATTAGAGTTTGCATCAGCTAGACTAAAAGGTGATAAAGACATACTAATGCAAGCTGTTGAAAAAAAAGGCTGGGTTCTTTGTTATGCAAGCGAAGAACTAAAAAAGGACAAAGAATTAGCTTTAAAAGCTGCTAAAACAGATGGACAAATTTTGTATTATCTAAGTAAAGAACTAAGAGATGATGAGGATGTTGTTTTAGAAGCGGTAAAGAATAAAGGCTTAATAGTCAAATATGCAAGTAAAAGATTAAGAAGTCAAAAAAATATTGCAATAGAAGCCATAAAACAGGACAAAAGAGCATATGATTTTATAGTTCCAGAATTAAGAGAAGACGAAGAAATAAAAAATATAATGAATCCACCAGAACAATAACCCACTATAAAAATAGTGGGCTTAATTTATGTCTAAGGTTTCTTTGGATTAACATATAAAGTTTTATTATTTGTATAAATAACCATGCCGGGCTTTGCTCCATTAGGTTTTCTAACATATTTTATATAAGTGTAATCGACTGGCACATTTTGTGACAATTTAGCTTTGCTATAATATGCTGCAATAGTTGCACATTTATAAATGATAGAATCAGTTGCAGTTTTGTTCTTATTGAGTTTTAAAACAACATGGCTTCCATGAATATCTTTAGTGTGAAACCATAAATCAGAACTCTTAGCAATTCTGCAAGTTAGATAATCATTTTGTTTGTTATTCTTGCCAACTAAAATTGTAAAACCATCTATTGTAAGTTCTGTTGGCATAGAAGAATTTACTTTCTCATTTTTCTTTGGAGTATTTTTATCATTTATTTTTAAGTCTAAAGATTCAGAAATCTCTAAGTAAACTGATTCTAAATCCTGCAAAGTTTGACAATTATTTATTTCATAGACAATACTATCTAAATACTCGATCTCAGCAGTAATCAGCTCTTTTTGTTTTTGAACTATTGAATATGTATTCTGCAATTTTTTATATTTTTTAAAAAACTTCTTTGCATTAGCAGAAGGGGAGATGCTCCCATCTAACTTTATATCTATTGGTTCATTATTTTTATAATAATTTTCTAAAGTTATAGAAGTCTGATTATAGTTTTGTATTCTGTACAAGTTAGCGGTAATTAGCTCTCCATATAATCTATAATCTTCCATCTTAGAACATTCATTTAAAGATTTATTTGCTGTACTTAATTTATCTTCCAATCTTTTTAAACGATTTAAAATAAGACGTAGTAAATCATTTTGATAAGAAGAAAACTTTTCTTTTTCTTCTTTGCCAAAATAAAAATCATCAATAAAAAAGTTGACCTGAAGATTGTCAAAATTTTGCAATTTTACATAGAAATCATCCTTTTTACCATCAATCTTATAACAAAGAAGTTGCTTGCCAGATATGATGTCTTTTAAATACTTATATAATTTTTTATAATCATCAAGAGAAAATTTTTCGATATCCATATGCAAATCATTAAGAATATACGAAATCCCCGCTTTACTAAACCCGGTATAATAGTTAGAAAAGGCAGTAGCAATACTTTCTGCATTTTGCAAAATTTTATAAAAATCATCAAAAGTAGAAGTTGTAAAATCTTGCTTAGAACTATCTAACACCGAGTATTTATAGCCAGGAAGAATATCTCTAAGCGAATTATCAAGTTTATCAAGATGACGCAAACTATCAATAATAGTATTATCGGAATTTATTAAAATTACATTACTATGCTTTCCCATAAGCTCAATTACAATAGTCTTAGTAACCAAATCGTTAAAATCATTATAACAATCTACATCTATGTAAATAATTCTTTCAAGTCCATTCATATAGATCTTCTTAATAGTGCCACCAGTTAAATGCTTTCTTAAAACCATACAGAAATTAAAAACATTTTGTGGATTAGATTTAGAGTGGGTAGTAAGATGAACTCTATAATTTACAGGATTAATGCAAATATTTAGAGCATAATTTTTACCACAAGAATAAATGCCTAATAAAATTTCATTTTTATTAGGCTCAAAGATTTTATTTATTTTTCCATTTAGTAAACAGCCATTTAATTCAGAGACAACAGCTCTTGTTACAATTCCATCAAATGCCATATGATTAACCGCCTATACATTAAATTTAAATAAAACAATATCTCCATCTTGCATAATATATTCTTTTCCCTCAGAACGCATAAGTCCCTTTTCCTTAGCAGCGTTTAGAGAACCTTCTCTCATTAAATCATTATAAGAAACGATTTCTGCTCTAATAAATCCTCTTTCAATATCAGAGTGAATTTTTCCAGCAGCTTGAGGAGCTTTAGTTCCTTTTTTTATGGTCCAAGCTCTAACTTCTGGTTCTCCTGCAGTTAAGAAAGACATTAATCCTAACAAATCATAACTTGCTTTTATAACTTTATCTAGTCCAGACTCGTCAAGACCAAGAGCTTCTAACATTTCTTTTTTGTCATCTCCATCAAGAGCAGACAATTCTTCTTCTATTTTAACACAAAGAGTAATAACCTCGGTCTTATCTTCTTTTGCGTAATCTTTAACCTTTTTTACATTCTCATCATCAGGATTAGATAACTGTTCCTCTGAAACATTTGCTACATATAAAATAGGTTTCATTGTTAGTAAAAAAGCGTCCTTAATAACTTCTAATTCCTCATCAGAATAATCAAGACTTCTAGCTGGCTTTCCATTTTGTAAAGCTTCTCTAACCTTTTTCCAAGTGTCAAATTCAAATTGATACTTTTTATCGCCTTTAATCAATTTACTAGCTCTATCAATTCTTTTTTCAACAGTATCTAAATCAGCAAAAACCAATTCTAGGTTAATAGTTTCAATATCTCTAACTGGATTAATGCTACCATCAACGTGAACAATGTTTGAATCCTCAAAGCATCTTACAACTTGGCAGATAGCATCAGTTTCTCTAATATGAGATAAAAACTTGTTACCCAAACCTTCACCTTTGCTAGCACCTTTAACAAGACCAGCAATATCAACAAATTCTATTATTGCGTGAGTTACCTTTTGAGGGTTATATATTTTTGCTAAATTATCTAATCTTTCATCTGGTACAGGTACAACACCAACATTTGGTTCTATTGTACAAAAAGGGTAATTAGCACATTCTGCTCCAGCATTAGTAATTGCATTAAACAAAGTACTTTTTCCTACATTTGGTAATCCTACTATTCCAATTTTCATTATAATTCCATTCCTTTCGTGTTTAATTAAAAAGACTGAATGATATGAAGGCGCTAATTCCTTCAAAATCAGTTATCACTTAAAATAATCAATACAAACAGTATAGCACAAAAAAAGGGAAAAGTACATAAAAAACAAAAAATAAAAGCCTAAAAGTAAGAACTTAAAGACTCTAGAGAATATAAACGAAAATTTTTTAATTGAATAACATATTTAATAAAAAAATCAAATAGTGGTTGAAAGATAGAACAAAATGTTTTATAATAAAATCACAAAAAACGAGAACAATAAATATGGACAAATAAAACTAAAAATCAAAAACACACAGGAGGAAAAATCATGTTAAGAAACAAAAAGGGTATAACCCTAATCGCATTAGTAGTAACAATAGTTGTACTTTTAATACTAGCAGGAGTAACAATAAGTTTATTACTAGATGAAAACGGAATCATTGCAAAATCAAAAGATGCAAGAACAGAAACAAGAGTATCACAAATAGAAGATGAAGTAGGAATGTGGAAACAACATAACTTCATAAACAAAGAATCAAACCAAGCACAAGAAAGTGCAGACACAATGCTAGCAAACTTAATCTCTAGAAAGCTATTAACAGAAGATGAAATAGATAGAGAGCAAGAATTAATCACAATAAAGAAAAAAAATGGAACTGTAATAAAAGAAATAAGTTACAGTAGTGTAACAATAAACATCAGCAAATCTCCAGAAACAGAAAAATCAGGAGCAGTTGTGTTAAAAGTAAATTCTGTAGCGGGACTTACAAAAATAGATGTTAGTCAAGGAAATGAAGAGCTTAATAATTTTATAAATCCACTAAGTGAAGATCAGAAGAAAGAAATAATTAGAAATGGGTATATAAAATTAGTGAATAAACTTGATCCATCAGCAAATTGTACAACGTTCCAAGAAGCACTAGATTGGTCTAAAGAACAAGGAAACATTTCAGAAGCGACCGAAGATGCTTTTTGGACAGTACTATTAAGCGAAGAAGGATTAGACGAAGCTACGTTGGGTGTGATTAAAAGCTGCTATTATAATAAATCTACTAAAATGATAGAAGGTTATACTATAACAAACCCAGCTAATGTAAATTCAAACGAATATGCTGCAACAGCAAACGGCACATATACATTTAAAATACAAGATATAGTAACAGGAAAAACATATACTAAAAAAGTAGAAGTAACAAATGTGGATACAAGTTTACCATCATTTGCAGTGGCAAGCGAAGAGAATGAATATGGTTATGTTAGTGTTATGCTAAAACTTGAACTAACGGGAGAATATACGAAGTTCGAAAAAGCATATATTATATATAATAATGAAAAAATAGAAATAACGTCTTTAATATACTATGATGACAATAAAGACGGATATTATATATCTACAGAGGGAATAGACAAATTATTATGCGATAAAAAAATAATAACCAAAAGAGGCGCTTTAGGAAACACTGATCAAACAATAATACTAGTAAAAGATAATAAAGAATATACAGGAACAATAAACATGGGAAATGTTCTACCAATGTAAACATAAAAAATAAGAATAACAAAAACTGACAATCATAATGGTTGCCAGTTTTTGCTTTGTGAAGCTTAAATAAATATTGTTCATGAAATCAATATAAACTATCTAGGCAAACAATCAGGATTTTCAACTGCTGCAATGGTAGAAAGGTTGGAACCAAGAGCAGAGAAAAAATTACCTAGCATGTCGATTTCATTGGGATTTAAATTGTTAGCAATAGCAACGGAAAAGAGACCTGCAACAGCGACAAGTTCACACCCAGTCAGACTACTTAAAAAACAAGAGAATTCATGACAATTCATAAGACCACCAGTATATAATATTACAAGAAAACAAAAAAGTGAGGACTTTTTTCTTCATATAATATTGACATAAACATATAGTATGATAAAATATGAGTGGAATTTTTTATAATTATGGAAGGAAAAAATGAATCAGAAAAAACAACTATTAAAAAATACGGCAATAATAGCCATAGGCAAACTTAGCACGCAAATAGTATCATTTTTATTATTGCCATTATATACAGCAAAACTGTCAACAGAAGAGTTTGGAACATACGATTTTTTTGTAACATTATCAGTGTTTTTGCTACCAATAATAACACTGCTAATGGAAGAATCAATGTTTAGATTCTTAATAGACGCAGACGACTTAAAGAGTAAAAAGCGAACAATAACAGCAACAATAGTATACACGGCTGTTGGAACAGTAATCTTTACAATACTTGCAGCAATAATAATGGGAATCATCCATTATGAATATGCAGTCATATTCATAATATTTATCATATCAAACATATTGTTGGGATTAAGTAATGCTCTATCAAGAGGAATGGGCAAAGTAAACCTATATTCTTTATCAAACTTTATTTTAGGAGTAATAACAATTATCCTAAACATATTGTTTATAGTCACATTTAAACTAGGAGTAAATGGACTACTATGGTCAAACATAATAGCCAACACAGCCACAGCAGTAATAATGTTTTACAAATTGCATTTGCCTCAATTTGTAAGTAAAAAAGACTTTAGCAGAGAAACATTAGGCAAAATGATTAGATATTCAGCACCACTAGTACCAAACAATCTATCTTGGGTAATTATAAGTTTATCAGACAGATTAATGTTAACCCAAATGACGGGTGCTGATGCAAACGGAATTTATGCAGTAGCAAATAAATTCCCTAATATAGTATATACATGCTATGGATTCTTCTCAACAGCATGGAAAGAATCAGCAGCGAGAATACTAAAAGAAGAAAACAAATCTCAATATTACAACAGCATTTATAAAGATGTTAAATTCTTCTTAAAAGCAATAGTGCTAGGACTGATAGCAATAATGCCATTAGCGTTTCCGCTACTTGTAAATAAGAGCTACAATGATGCGTACAAATACATTCCGATATTAATAATATCAATATATTATACAAACATGTCAAATTTCTATGGTGGAATATTTACAGCATACAAGAACACAAAAATAATGGGGTCAACGACAGCAGTAGCGGCAGTAATAAATATAGTAATAAATATTATATTCATACCAAAGTTTGGAATTTATGCTGCAACATTTTCAACACTGATTTCAAACATAGTTGTGTATTTTTACAGAAGATACAAAATTATGGATTACATTAAATTAAAAGAAAAATTTAATTATGTATTCTGGATATTATTAGTAATCACGCTAATAACGTATTATAAAAACAACATGATACTAAACATTATAGTATTTTTACTAGTAGTAGCATACTGCATATTCACAAACAAAAACTTTATTATGCGCGTGAGCAAACCAGTGATAAGCAAAGTGCAGAGTTTTACAAAACGTAATAAAAAATTGAATTAAGAATATACCTTAATAAAGGAAATGCCTTTAAGAAAGGAAAATTGCAATGACAAATAACGAAATCGAAAAACTTACAAAAGAGATGCAAGAATTTATAAACAAAGAAGACATATATGCAAATGAACCAATGAGCAAGCATACAACCTTTAAAATAGGCGGAACAGCTGATATATTTGTAAAGCTAAGAAGTACAGAACAAATCGAAAGACTCATAGACTTATGCAATGAAAGAAATGTACCAATAAAAGTGATTGGTAATGGAAGCAATATTTTAGTAAAAGACAATGGAGTAAGAGGAATAGTTGCTAAAATATGCACAAACTCTTATGAATTCTTAGACGAAGAAACAATTAGAGTTGATGCAGGAATGTTAAATGTCAAAGTTTCAATGATTCTGGTTGAGCACAGTTTAACAGGCTTTGAGTTTGCTTCTGGAATACCAGGAACAATAGGTGGAGCTGTAAAAATGAACGCAGGAGCCTATGGCTCACAAATGAGTGATGTGGTAGTTAAAACAAAGTATATTGATTTAAAAGATATGCAGATAAAAGAAATAAACAATACTGAGCAGAAATTTGAATACAGAAAAAGCTTGTTTTCAACAACGCCAAGCATCATAATAGATACAACTTTACAACTAAAAAAAGCTGAAAAAGAAGAAATACAAAAAAAGATTAGTAAAAATAACGAATCGAGAAAAACAAAGCAACCTATCGAAAAACCAAGTGCAGGAAGTACTTTTAAGAGAGGAAAAAATTTTATAACAGCTCAACTTATAGATGAATGCGGACTTAAAGGCTATACAGTGGGCGGAGCGCAAGTTTCTACAAAACACGCAGGATTTATAGTAAACACAGGAAATGCAACAGCGTCAGATGTTATAAAATTAGTAGAGATAATAAAACAAAAGGTACAAGAGAAATTTAATAAAGACATAGATTTGGAAATAGAAATAATAGGAGAATAATAAAATGAAAGACTTTTTTAAATGGTTTAAATCAGGAACAAAAATAAAAAGATGGATCTTTTTAATAATAGTAGGAATCGTGTTAGTATGCTATGGAATAAACAAAGCTTTAATAATACCGGAAGTAATAGGATTTAAAGAACTTGCCATCAATGTATTATTATTTGTATTTGGCTTCACATTCACAATAGTTGGAATTGTATGCATACAAAGAAGGACTTTAGAAATGATGGTGGAAGCGACAGATACGCGACAAGACGAAAGCGCTAATAAGGTAAATTCGCTAATATTTAACAGAAAGGTCTACAACCAAGGACCAAAGGTTGTTGTAATAGGTGGAGGCGCAGGACTAAACACTGTATTAAAAGGACTTAAAAATTATACTGACAACATTACAGCAATAGTAACAATATCAGATTATGGCGAGACTGGAAATAAATCAAGAAGAGATTTAGGAACTTTGCCATTGGATGATATAAAAGAAAGTTTAATTGCTCTTGCAACAAATGAACAAGAAATGTCTTGTCTACTAAATCTAGAATTAAACAATAGAAAATTAGAAGGACTTAAATTTGCAGATATATATTTAACAGCAATGAAAGAAGCAGTCGGAGACTTTGCTAGATCTGTTGAGGAAAGTTGTAAAATACTTAACATGACAGGACGTGTGTTACCAGTAACTCTTGATCAAATCAAAATATGTGCAGAGCTAGAAGACGGAACAGTAGTCGAAAGCAAAGATAAGATTCCGGAAATGGTAAGTAAAAAAGTAAGTAAGATAAGCAGAATATACATATCTCCTACAAATATTAGAGTAGCGCCAGGAGTTATAGAGGCGATAAAAGAAGCAGATGCTATTGTATTAGGACCAGGAAGTTTATATACAAATGTAATACCAAATCTGCTAGTTCCAGGCGTTTCAAAAGCAATAAGAGAAGCAAAAGGCTTCAAAATATATGTAAGTAACATAATGACAGAATATGGACAAACTGATGATTATTCTCTAAATGACCATATAAAAGCTATATTCGACCATGCCGGAAAAGGAATAATAGATTACTGTATATATGACACAGGAGAGATAGTTCCAGAATATATTAGACAATATAATAAAGAAGGTTCAGAACTAGTAGAACAAGATGTTGCAAAAGTAAAAGAAGAAGGCATAAAACTAATACAAAGAAACCTATCAGCCATAGAAAACGGCAGAATCAGACATGATTCAGACATAATAGCAACAAGCATAATGCAGTTAATCTGTGATGATTTGAAATTTAGAGATATGCAAAACGATGCACAATACATATTATTAGATTCAAAGATAAAAGATGCAAATAAAAAAATAAAAACCAAAAAGAAGAAAAATAAAAAAGTAACAAAAAATAAACGAGCAGGAAGCAAATTCCTTGAGAAATATAATGACAGAATAGTATCAATAAGAGAAAGTGAGACAAAGATAAAGGAAAAGGCAAAAAAGCAGAGCACAGCAAAGAAAAAATAAAAGATAGGGGTAAACATTAGATGAAATATAGTGATATAGATGAAAAAACAAAAAGACAATTAAAAAGAGATTGGGTAATAACAAATGGTATTGGCGGATATTGTAGCCAAAGTGCATTAGGGTGTAACACAAGAAAATACCACGGATTATTAGTAGCGCCATTAACACCTCCTGCAAGAAGATTTGTAGTACTATCAAAAGTAGACGAAAGCATAGAAACAGATGGAAAACAATATAATCTTTATACAAATATTGCTAATGGTGATATATCAGAAGGGTATGAGTATTTAACAGATTTTAAAAAGGAATATATTCCAATTTTTACATACAAAGTTGCGGGAATAACAATAAAAAAATTCATATGTATGCAATATGGTAGAAATACTGTTGTTGTATTATACAGAGTAATTAACCATGATAAAGAAACAAGACTTACATTAGCACCAATAGTGAACTTTAGAGATTTTCATACAACAAGCACTGACCATCACTTTAATGCGGTTCAAACACATTTTAGTACAAAAGTAAAGGTGATATTGGATAATAATTCTGAAAATCCTATATATATGTATTGTTCAGAAGGAAAATATCTAAGACATATAAATGACGAATTTATTAATATGTATTACCCAAGAGAAGAAGAAAGAGGCTTTACAGCAGAGGAAAACCACTATGTGCCAGGAGTATATAATATCAACATAGCGCCAAACGAAAAGAAAGACATTACATTTGTATGTTCTTTGGACGAGAACATAGAGGAAATTGACGGTGTCAATGTAATAAATCAAGAAGTTACAAGACTAAGCGAAATTATATATGATGCAAATATCTTGCAAGATAGAAAAATGAATGACGAAGATATTGAAGTGTTAAAAACTCTTGTAATGGCTTCAGATAATTTTATAGTAAATAGACCATCATTTAATTTGCATACTATTATCGCTGGATATCCTTGGTTTTTGGATTGGGGACGAGATAGTTTAATATCTCTTGAAGGACTACTTCTTGCTACTAAAAGATACAATTTGGCAAAAGAGGTTATATTAACAAATATACAAGATATAAAATTTGGACTAGTTCCAAACGGATACTCTGGATATGATAATAGACCTTTGTACAACAGTGCAGACAGTTCGCTTTTATTAATAGAGCAAGTATATAAATATTTAAAATATACTAATGACAGTATGTTTGTAGAAGAATTATACCCAATACTTACGAGAATAATGGATGCATATTCTGACAGGATTGATATTGATGGAGATAATATATACTTAGATACTGACAACTTGATTTCTGCCGGAACAAATCAAACTCAAATAACTTGGATGGACGCAAAAATAGGAGACAAAGTAGTAACTCCTAGAAATGGAAAGACGGTTGAGTTAAATGCGTTGTGGTACAATGCACTAAAAATAATGGCAAGATTTGCTGAAATGTTTAATGATAAGACAACATGCAAAAAATACTTAGAAATGGCACAAAATACCAAGGAATCATTTATAGAGAAATTCTACAATGTTGAGCATGGATACTTATTAGATGTGCTGGGAGACTATAAAATACGACCAAATCAATTATTTGCAATAAGCCTATCTCATCCAGTCATAGATGACGAAAAAATGATTTGCCAGATTTTAAAAACAGTAAAGAAAAAACTACTTAATAACTATGGACTAAAAACATTAGCAAGCGAGGAAGTTGGATATGTTGATGTTTACGAAGGATTTCCATGCAAAAGAGATTCAAGTTACCATCAAGGTATAACATGGCCTTGGCTTCTAGGACTATACTATGACGGACTAAAAAATGCTGTTAGATACGCAAGTAGCAATATAAAAAAAGAAGAGATGGAAGAAGAAATACAAAAGCTAAGAATGACTACAAAAATGACATTTGAGAGAGAAATGTATTCTAAATCAAGTATTGGAACAATTAGTGAAATATATGATTCGAAAGAACCTTATGAAGCAAGAGGAGCATTTGCACAAGCTTGGAGCGTAGCAGAAGTTCTTAGAATAATTGCAAAAAAATAAGAAGGGAAGATTTAATGGACATCAATAGCCTAGAAAATAATTTAAAAGCTGGAAAACTAGATTGTATGTATCTATTATATGGAGACGAAACTTTTTTACTAGATAGCAGTGTTAAAAAAATAAAAAAGATATTTGGAGACATGATAAATGGAATAAACTACATACAAATAGATAATAACAACATATCTGAAATAATTGCAGATATTCAAACACCAGCTTTTGGATACCCTAAAAAACTAATCATAGCAAAAGATACAGGATTATTTCAAAAAACTGCCAAAAGAGGTAAGAAAGCAGTATCAACAGAAAATAACTTTGCTGACAAATTGGCAGAATACTTAAAAGAAAACTTTGAACTAATAAAAGACGAAGTAATAATTGTATTTATTGAAAACGAAACAGAAAAAAATGAACTTTATCAAGTAATAGATAAAGATGGCTGTGTATGTAACTTTGAAAAACAAAAGCCAATAGATATTGCAAAAAGACTAAAAGCAATATGTAACTCATATAAGGTAAATGTAGATGGAGCAACATTAAATTATCTGATAGACAGTTGCGGAACATCGATGCAAGACTTAATAAATGAAATTAGAAAACAAATTGAATATGTTGGACAAGGCGGAACAATCACGAAAGAAACCATAGATTTACTTGCAATTAAGCAATTTGAAAGTGTTATCTTTGATCTGACAGATACCTTGGGAAGAAAAAAGATTTCAGAAGCATTAAGTATTCTTAGAAACTTGATATTTAATAAAGAGCCGATACAAAAAATATTTATCACTCTATACAATCACTTTAAAAAATTATACATTACAAATGTTGCAATAAAAGAAAAACTAAATATTGCAGAAAGCTTGAAGCTAAAGCCAAACCAAACGTTTTTAGTAAACAAATATACCATGCAAGCAAAGTACTTTAAAGAAAATGAGTTAAAAGAAATACTTCAAGAATTTATACAATTAGATTATAAAGTAAAAAGAGGAGAAATAGATATAAATATAGGATTAGAATCTTTGCTTTGTAAATATTGTTCATAAAAAAAGAGAGCGAATTTGCTCTCTTTTTTATTGAAGGTTACCACCTGATAATGACAGTATTACGTCGGACCCCCACGATTAAATCTTTGCTTGCCAAATCATGTTTTTGTCTATACCATTTTGGAAGAAAAATTCGATTCTTTTCATCAAAGTTTGCAATATCGTGATACTCGACATCGCTCATCGACTGATCATCCGCACGGAAGAGCAAAACATTATTTGAACCAAGTGCAATCCGCACGTTATTGGGATAAAGATTAAATCCTACCTCTTGAAACAATCGTGCAGGAATTGTAATCCGACCATTTTTGTCCAATTTCATGGAAACCCTCCTTTCTGTAGGATATAAATAAATTATAGCACATTTGCTTATGTAAATCAAATTTTTGCATAAATTGAAATCTCCTTGGCAAAATATAATAAATTTATATTTTATAGGAGGACAATATGTATAATTTTAGAACAGATTTAGCAGTGGAGAGAAATGACATCTATAAGCATCAGAACAATTTGCAAAATGACGCAGACGGAATAGAAGTAGAAAACGAAGAAAAGGAAGACATCAAAATATCAAGAGTAAAAGTATTAAATGAAAATGGAGAAAAAGCAATAGGCAAGCCAATCGGAAATTACATTACTTTAGATATAAAAAATATGAAATCAATAGATGATGATGCAGTAGATAAAATTTCGGAAGTATTGGCAACCGAATTAAAAGAAATAATTGCAAAACACATATCAGATACAGAAGATATATTGGTGGTAGGGCTTGGAAATAGATTTGTTACACCTGACGCGCTTGGCCCAAAAGTAATTCCAGAGATAGAAGTAACAAGGCATATATTAAAATACATGCCAGAGCTAATGCCGTCAGATACAAGACCAGTTTCAGCAGTATCGCCAGGTGTACTTGGAATAACAGGAATAGAAACGCTTGAAATATTAAAAGGAATAGTAGATAATATAAAACCCAAAATGCTTGTTGTAATAGATGCTTTGGCAACAAGAAGCATAGAAAGAATAAGCAGTAGCATTCAGCTTGCAGATACAGGAATTGTGCCAGGAGCGGGAGTAGACAATACCAGAAAAGAGATAAGCGTAAAAACGCTAAATGTACCAGTAATAGCAGTGGGAATTCCAACAGTTGTGGACTTAGCTTCTATAACAAATGATTGCATTAATATATTTATAGAAAATTTACAACAAAAAGCAATGTCAAATGACGCATTGAATAAATTAAAAGAGCAAGACAATTATGAAGAAATAAAACAAGCGCTAGTACCAAAAGAGTATAACATGATAGTAACACCAAAAGAAATTGACGAGCTAATAGAGAACATGAGCAAAGTAGTATCACAGGGAATAAATAAATCATTATAAACACTTGAATATTGTTAAATAATAATATATTATTAATAAAGAAAAAAGATAGGAAGTAGAAAATGGTGGATTTAAAACAAAATATTCAATATGTAAAAGGAGTAGGCCCCAACCGAGCCAAACTATTTAATATATTAGGAATTTATACAATAGAGGATTTAATAAATTATTATCCAAGGGCGTATCAGGATAGAAGTCAAATAAAGAAAATAGAAGAATTACAAGATGGAGAAGAGGCTCTGATAGAAGCGGTAACTGTTGCAGGAGTTTCAACTTTTAAATTAAGAAGGAACATGTCAGTTTCGAAGGTGCAAGTTCAAGATGATACAGGAAGATGCATGATTACGTGGTTTAATCAAGACTATATAAGAAATTCAATTCATGCACATGAAAAATACAAATTCTATGGAAAAGTTACAAAAAAGATCGGACAATATGAAATGGCATCTCCTGTTTTTGACAAAGAAGAAGAATGCAAAAATACAGGAAAAATAGTTCCAATATACAGCACAACAAAAAGCTTGTCAGAAAATGCAATAAGACAAGCTGTGGAAAATGCGCTAAAATTAGCAAAAGAGGAACTAAAAGATAATTTACCAGAATATATAAAAAAAGAATATAACTTAGAAAACTTTGAACAAGCAGTAGAACAAATACATTTTCCTTCAAACTTTGAATTACTAACAGTAGCAAGAAAACGACTGGTATTCGAAGAACTTTTAACATTTCAGCTAGCGCTACTTAGTTTGAAAAATCAATATGGAAACGAAAAAAGGGGAATACAATATAATAAAGAAGTCCATATGTCAGATGTAATAAATGTATTACCATTTAATTTGACAAAAGCTCAGTTAAGAGTTTTGGAAGAAATTGATTCAGATATGGAATCGGAAAAACCAATGAACAGACTTTTGCAAGGAGATGTTGGATCAGGAAAAACGGTAGTAGCAATGATTTCTGCATATAAAGCAGTAAAAAGTGGATACCAAGTGGCGGTAATGGCTCCAACTACAATACTTGCAAGCCAGCATCTTGTAAATTTTAACAAGATACTAGAACAATTTGAAATAAAATGCGAACTGTTAATAAGTAGTTTGACAAAAAAACAAAAAGAACAAATGCTAGAAAGACTAAAAAATGGGGAAATAGACATCCTGATTGGCACGCATGCATTATTACAAGAAAACGTAGAATTCAAAAAATTAGGATTAGTAGTAACAGACGAGCAACACAGATTTGGAGTAAAGCAAAGAAGTATAATTGCGGGTAAAGGTAATAATCCGGATGTATTAGTAATGACAGCAACGCCGATACCAAGAACACTTGCAATAATTGTTTATGGAGATTTGGACATTTCGATAATAGATGAATTACCACCAAATAGAAAAAAGATAGACACAGTTGCAGTAAAAGAAAATATGGCAGACAGAATAATTAGCTTTATAAAAAAGAATGTAGATGAAGGAAGACAAGCCTACATAGTATGTCCATTTGTAGATGAAAACGAGGAGATGGAAGATGTTAAATCAGTAGAAGAATTGGCAAAGACATACAAAGAAAAAATCTTCAAAGACTACAAAGTAGAAATCCTGCATGGAAAAATGAAACCAAAAGACAAAGAAAAAACAATGCAGGACTTTAAGGAAAATAAAATCAGTATATTAATTTCAACGACAGTAATAGAAGTAGGAGTGGATGTACCAAATGCAAATATAATGGTAATAGAAAATGCAGAAAGATTTGGATTGGCACAACTTCATCAGTTAAGAGGAAGAGTTGGAAGAGGAGAATATCAATCATATTGTATATTAAAATATAACAGTAATTCTCAACTAGTAAGAGAAAGAATGAAAACAATGACACAAACTGAGGATGGATTTAAAATAGCAGAAAAAGACTTAGAATTAAGAGGAGCAGGCGAGTTTTTCGGAACAAAACAACATGGACTTCCAGAATTTAAAATAGCAAATATATTTGAAGATGTAAAAATACTAAAACAAGTACAAGAACTAGCAATACAAATAGAAAGCAAAGATCCAAAATTAGAAAAAGAAGAAAATAAGCCATTACAAAAACTAGTAGAAAAAATAAGGAAAGAAAGAATAGAAATTTAAAAAACCACAAGAGTAAATGCAAATTTACTCTTGTATTTTGTTAAACCAAGTGATATAATACAAATATTAAATTAAAAATAGGGGGAAGACGCATGGAAAAATTTAGAATATTAACAATAAATCCAGGTTCAACATCAACAAAAATCGCACTTTACGATGACGAGGAATTAATTTTTAAAGAGGAGCTAACACATGAAGCTAGCAAATTAGAAGAATACAAAACAACTTCTGATCAATTACCATACAGAACAGAAATGGTAATTGAAGCATTAAAAAAACACAATATTGAGTTATCATCAATAGACGCATTCTCGGGAAGAGGTGGAGGACTTGTATCTGTAAAAGGTGGAACATACAATGTAAACGATTTATTATTAGAACATGCAAGAATCGGTTACACAGTACAACACGCTTCAATATTAGGAGCACAAATAGCTTACAATCTAGCACAAAAATTTGGAAAGAGAAGCTTTGTAGTAAACCCAATAACAGTAGATGAAAAAGAAGAAGTTACAAGAATATCAGGAATAAAAGGAGTTTACAATGTAAGCATGTTCCATGCTCTAAACCAAAAAGAAGTAGCATATAGATATGCAAAAAGTATAAATAAGAGATATGACGAACTAAATCTAATAGTAGCACACATGGGTGGAGGAATTTCAGTAGGAGCACATAAAAAAGGTAGAATAGTAGATGTAAACAATGCTGCTGAAGGAGATGGACCATTCTCACCAACAAGAAGTGGTTCTGTAACATTAATGCCAATAGTAGAAATGTGCTATAGCGGAAAATATACAGAAAAAGAAATGAAAGAATTAATCACTAAAAAAGGTGGATTAGTATCATTATTAGGAACAAGTGATGCAAGAGACGTAGACGCCATGATAGAAAAAGGTGACAAAGAAGCAAAACTTGTATATGATGCAATGATTTATCAAGTTGCAAAAGCAATTGGAGCATATAGTGTAATATTAAAAGGAAAAGTTGATGCAATAATACTTACAGGTGGAATTGCAAGAGACGAATACGTAGTAGAAGGATTAAAAGACTATGTATCATACCTTGGTAAAATAGTAGTAATACCAGGAGAAAAAGAAATGGATGCTTTAGCAAATGGAGCTCTAAGAGTATTAAGAGGAGAAGAAGAAGCTCTAGAATACACAGGAATTCCAGTTTGGCAAGCAAAATAGTAACAATTTTTTCAAAAACTATTGCATTTTTTTGGGAAAAAGGGTATAATAATAAAGACATAAAGAGTACGGCAGAAGAGTGGAAGCAAATTCCACTCTTCTGATATGTTATAAGGAGGTTCAAATTGGCAAATATAGAAGAAAAAGTAGAAGAACTTGTCACTAAACCAATAAATGATTTAGGATATAATGTATATGATGTAACATATACAAAAGAAGGAAAAGACAATTATCTAAGAATCTTTATAGATAGCGGAAATGGAATAAGTTTAGATGATTGCGAAAAAGTAAATAATGCAATTACAGATATGCTAGATGAAGCAAACTATATAAAAGATCAATATTTCTTAGAAGTATCATCACCAGGAATAGAAAGACATATAAGAAAAGAGAAACATTTAAAAGAAAGTATTGGAAAAGAAATTAACATCAAATTATTTAAAGCAATAGAAAAACAAAAAGAAGTAACAGGAATATTAAAATCATTTGATGCAGCAAATATTATTATAGAAACAGAAACACAAGAATTATCAATAGAAAGAAAAAATATAAGTTTAATGAAATTGGCTTATAAATGGTAAAAAAAAGGAAAGGACTGATTGGAAAAATGAAAAAGAAAGTAAAGAAAGTTGAAAACAGAGGAATAGATAGTGCAGAATTAATACTTGCACTAGAAGAACTAGAAAAAGAAAAAGGAATCAAAAAAGATTATGTGTTGGAATCAATAGAAACCGCACTTGTTACTGCATATAAAAGAAATTTTGATGTAAACTCAGAAAATGTAAAGGTAACAATGAATCCAGAAACAGGAGAAACACACGTATATGAAGAATTAGATGTTGTAGAGGAAGTAGAAGATCCAGCTACACAAATAAGTCTAGAAGATGCAAAGAAAATTGATGTTAAATACAAAGCAGGAGATGTTGTAGAAAAAGAATTAATGCCAAAGAACTTTGGTAGAATTGCAGCTCAAACAGCAAAACAAGTAATAGTACAAAGAATAAGAGAAGCTTCTAGAGATGTAATATTTAATGAATTTACAGAGAAAAAAGGAGAAATAATCTCAGGAATAGTACAAAAAGTTGATAAATCAATAGTTGTAATAGACCTAGGAAAAATAGAAGGAATAATGCCACTAAAAGAGCAAATTCCAACAGAAAACTACTATGTAAATCAAAAATTAAGAGCTTGCGTAGCAGATGTAGAAAAAGGACCAAAGGGTTCTACTCAAATAATAGTATCAAGAGCAAACAACGAATTCTTAAGAAAATTATTTGAATTAGAAATACCAGAAATATATGAAGGATTAATAGAAATAAAGAGTGTATCAAGAGATCCAGGAAAGAGATGTAAAGTTGCAGTATATTCTCAAAACGAGAACATAGATCCAGTAGGTTCTTGTGTAGGACAAAAAGGAATACGTATTCAAAATATAATCAATGAACTATGTGGAGAGAAAATAGATGTAATAGAGTGGAACGAAGATCCATCAATATTCATAGCAGAAGCATTACTTCCAGCAAAAGTAATGGCAGTTGATATAAAAGAAGAAGAGAAATTTGCACAAGTAATAGTTCCAGATGATCAATTATCATTAGCAATAGGAAAATCAGGACAAAACGCAAGACTTGCAGCAAAACTTACAAACTGGAAAATAGATATAAAGAGTAAATCTCAATTCCAAGAAATGCTAGCACAATTACAAGAAGAAGATCCAGAAGTAGAAGAAAGTGAAGAAGTTAACGAAGTTGTAGAAGAACCAATAGCAGAGCCTGTTGAAGAAGTTCAAGAAGAAAAGCCAAAAGCAAAAAGAACAAGAAAAACTACTAAAAAGGAAGTGGAATAATTGAAAAAAGAACCACAAAGAACTTGTCTAGGCTGTAAAGAGTCTAAAGACAAAAAAGAACTTATAAGAATAGTTAAACAAAATGATGGCAAAATATTTATAGACAAAACAGGAAAAGCTAATGGTAGAGGCGCATATATATGTAATAATATAGAATGTTTGGAAAAGGCTATAAAGTCGAAAAGGTTAGAGAATAACTTTGAAACTAAGATAGATAACGAAATTTATGAAAGCTTAAGAGGTGTAATTATTGATAAATAAAGAAAACAAAAAGGGAACAATAAAAAATAAAAATATAGGGGGTGTAATTGTTGGGTAAAATGAAAGCATACGAACTTGCTAAAGAATTAAAAATAACAAGTAAAGATTTATTAGAAAGAGCAAAAAAACTTGGAATAGAATTATCAAGTCACTTAAGTAGCTTAGAAGATGATCAAGTATCGAAAATAAAAAAATCATATTCTAATGGTGAAAAAGTTAAAGATAACAGCAAGAAACCAAGCAAAGAAAGCAAGGTGGAAAATAAAAAAGCTGGACCAGTAATAATTAGAAGACAAGTAATACTAAATGATGAAGAAGAAACAAAACAAGAGGAAACTAAAAAAGTTAATGAAAGAAAAGATATAGGATTTGTAAAAAGAAGAAACAATAATGATTACAATATTGTTTATAGAAACAAACCTAATAAACCTCTTACAGTAAATGAATTATTTGGATTAGGCAAAAAGGAAGAAAAGCCAAAGAAAGAACCTGTAAAAGAAGAGAAACCACAGGTTGTTGAGGAGAAAAAGGAAGAAGTAAAGAAACCTGTTGAAACAAAAACTGAGCAACCAAAAGTATCAGAAGTAAAAGAAACAAAGCTAGAAAATGCTTCAAGAGATACTTCTAATAATAATGCAAAAAGAAACGATAGACCAAATAGAGATGAACATTCTCAAAGAAATAATCAATATCAACAAAGAAATAACTACAACAATAATAATAGATATCAAAATAACAACCAACAAAGAGATGGTTTTAGACAAAATAATAGATATAATAATTCAAACAATGGTTATAATAACAATTATAGAAACAACAAAAACGAAAATTATGAAAACAGAAACAATAATTTTAGAAACAATAACTTCAACAAGGGTTCTAGACCATTAGATGATAAGAGAATAGACAAGAAAATCAATGATATCTTAGAAACAGAAATTGTAGAAAAAGAAAATCAAAGAGATTATTCTACAAGAGTAAATTATAAAGCTAGAAACAGCAAAAATGATGAACTAAAACAAAATAAATCTTCAAAATCAAAGAGATTTAATGGACACGAAGAGTATGATGAAGGCAAATTAAAAAATCTAAAACAAGTCGACAGACTATCAAATATGTTTGAAGATCAAGATGGCGGAATGTTAGATTATTATGACTTATCAACAGCTCGTGGTAAAAAAGGAAAACGTAAAAACCAAAAAAATAACGAAGAAAGAAATAAACAAAAAATATTCAAATTAACAGAAATAACAATACCAGAAGAAATCAGTGTAAAAGATTTAGCAACAGACTTAAAGAAAACAAGCTCAGAGGTAATTAAAAAGTTATTAGAACTTGGAATAATGGCAACGATAAATCAAGTATTAGATTTCGATACAGCTTTCTTAGTAGCAGAAGAATTTGGCGTAACAGCAAATAAAAAAGAAGAAGTAAAAGAAGAAGATATATTATTTGACGAGTCAGAAGATAAAGAAGAAGACTTAGTTCAAAGACCACCAGTAGTTGTTGTTATGGGACACGTTGACCATGGTAAAACATCTCTTCTAGATGCAATTAGAAAAACAAATGTAATAGAAGGAGAAGCTGGAGGAATAACGCAACATATAGGTGCTTATAAAGTTTCTGTAAATGGCAGAAAAATCACTTTCTTAGATACACCGGGACACGAAGCATTTACAAGTATGCGTGCTAGAGGAGCTCAAATTACAGATGTTGCAATACTAGTTGTAGCAGCAGACGATGGTGTCATGCCACAGACTGTTGAAGCAATAAATCATGCTAAAGCAGCTGGAATTCCAATAGTAGTTGCTGTAAATAAAATAGATTTACCAGGAGCAAATCCAGATAAAGTAAAACAAGAATTAATGAAATACGAATTAGTACCAGAAGAATGGGGTGGAGATACAATATTTGTAGAAATCTCTGCTAAGAAAAATATTAACATTGATCAATTACTAGAAATGGTGCTATTAGTTACAGACGTAAAAGACTTAAAGGTAAATCCAAAGAAACAAGCAAAAGGCGTTGTTATAGAAGCAAGATTAGACAAAGCAAAAGGACCAATCGCATCAGTATTAGTTCAAAGAGGAACTCTAGATGTAGGAGATACAATCGTTGTTGGAACTACAATAGGTAGAATTAGAGCTATGAAAGATGACAAAGGTAAGAAGGTTAAAGAAGCTGGACCTTCTACACCAGTAGAGATAATGGGACTTACAAAAGTTCCTGAAGCAGGAGAAACTTTCTATGAAGTTAAAGACGAAAAAATGGCTAAACATTTAATCGAGAGAAGAGAGAGACAAGAAAGAGAAAAAGCAATGGATGCTTACAACAAAGTCACTCTAAACAATCTATTCGAGCAAATGGAACATGAAAACTTAAAACAATTAAACATCATTGTAAAAGCCGATGTACAAGGAACTGCAGAAGCATTAAAACAATCTTTACAAAAACTTTCTGACGAGGATGTAGAAGTAAAAGTAATACATTCAAATGCTGGAGCAATAAATGAATCAGATGTAAACCTTGCAAAAGCAGCAAAAGCAATAATAATAGGATTTAACGTAAGACCAAATGCAATAGCAAAAGCTGCAGCAGAAAAACAAGGAGTAGAAATAAAGCTATATTCTGTAATTTACCAAGCATTAGAAGATGTAGAAGCTGCTATGAATGGACTATTAGATCCAGTATACGAAGAAAAAGTAATTGGAAATGTAGAAGTAAGACAAACATTCAAAGTATCAAATGTTGGTACAATCGCAGGTGGATATGTAAAAGACGGAAGAGTAGAAAGAAATGCCGGAGTAAGAGTTATAAGAGAAGATGTTGTAATTCATACAGGAAAACTTGCATCATTAAAGAGATTCAAAGACGATGTTAAAGAAGTTACAAAAGGATTTGAATGTGGATTACAAATAGAAGGATATAATGACATAAAAGAAGGCGACATTATAGAAGTATTTGTAATGGAAGAAGTAAAAAGAACAAAAAAATCTAAAGCTAAACAAGTAGAACAAGAACATGGTTCAACACAAGAATAATTTATTGGTTGTAGAATAATCATTAGATTATTTTACAACCAAAATAAAAAAAGAAACGAGGTCAAAATATGAGTAAAAATGAAGCAAGACTAGGCAGAGTTAATGAGGAATTAATGAAGGCTATAAGTCATATAATTACTTATGAACTAAAAAATCCTGATGTAACAGGAATGATTAGTGTAACCAGAGTTAAAGTTACACCAGATTTAAAATATGCAAAAGTATATGTAAGCATATTAAATCCAAAGAGTGTAGAAGAAACGATGAAAGGTTTAAAAGAATCAGCAGGATTTATAAGATCACAAGTAGCAAAAACAGTGAATTTAAGAATTACACCAGAGCTAGTATTTGAATATGATGACTCAATAGAACATGGAGAAAAAATAGACAATATCTTAAAACAAATTAGTATACAAGATAAAGAGTTAAAAGAGAAATTTAACAAGTAACAAAGGGTTACGTCTTGAAACTAAACGAAAGGAAATAAAAAATGACGTTAGATAATATTTTAGAAGAAATAAAGAAAGCAGATAAAATAGCCATAGTCGTACATGAAAATCCAGATGGAGATGCAATAGGAAGCGCTCTTGCTATGAAATTAGCATTAAAGCAACTAGAAAAAGAGGCAGATGTTATCATACCAGAGTTTCCTAAGGTTTTTGAGTTTCTTCCAGGAGCAGACAAAATAATAAAAGAATCAGAAGTAGAAAAATATGATTTAGCTATATCACTAGATTGTGCAAGTACAAAACTACTAAATGGTTGCGCAAAATACTTTGACGATGCAGGAACAAGAGTATTAATTGATCATCATAGTAGCAACACAATGTATGCAGACTTCAACTATGTAGACCAAGATGCACCAGCTTGTGCTCAACTTTTATTAGTAGTATTTAGCTACTTTGGAATAACTGTTACAAAAGACATAGGAACTTGTATATTAACAGGAATAATCACAGACACAGGTGGATTTAGATATGACGGAGTAACAGCAGAAACATTCAGATTTGTTTCAGAACTTTGTGAAAAAGGCGTAAAAGTATCTAAAGTATATCAACAAGTATTTGCAAGTAAAACAAGAGCAAAATTTGAATTACATAGAATAGCACTAAATAGGCTAGAATTTTTGTATGACGACAAAGTTGCATTTACATATGTTACTAAAGAAGACGAAGCTTTAGTTGGAGCATCTAACGGAGACTATGATGGAATAGTAGAAAATGGAAGAGATGTAGAAAATGTAGAAGTTTCAGTATTTTTAAGAGAAACTGATAAAGGAATAAAAGTATCATTACGTTCTAAAAACTATGTTAATGTATCACAAGTTGCTATGATGTTTGGCGGAGGCGGACATATTCGTGCTGCTGGGTGCACAATACAAGGAACTATTGAGCAAGCAAAGAATCAAATATTAAACGGAGTAAAATGTTATTTAAAATAAGCGAGAAATAAAATGGATGGTATAATTATAATAAATAAAGAAAAAAACTATACTTCTAATGATGTTGTGAACATTGTGAAAAAAATAACAAAATCTAAAGTAGGACACACTGGTACATTAGACCCTAATGCTACTGGTGTGTTACCTCTATTAATTGGAAATGCCACTAAAATATCAAAATATTTAATAAATCACGATAAAGAATATGAAGTAGTATTGCAATTAGGAATTAGAACAGAAACAGCAGATGTAGAAGGAAAAGTAATTGAAGAAAAAGAAGTTACTGCAGAAATGTTAAATAAAGATAATATAGAAGAAAAATTGCAACAATTTATTGGTAAGCAGGAACAAATCCCACCAATATATTCTGCAATTAAAGTAAATGGAAAAAAGCTATATGAATATGCAAGAAGAGGGCAAGAAGTAGAACTAAAACCAAGACAAATCAAAATTTATAGTATTCAGTTAGTAGGTATAAATGAAAAAGAAAAACAAATATCATTTAAAGTAAAATGTTCAAAAGGTACATATATAAGAAGCCTTTGTGAGGACATTAGCAAAAAACTTGGAACTGTAGGATATATGAAAGAACTAAATAGACTACAAGTTGGAGAGTTCTATATAAAAGATGCAGTGACAATATCTGAGATGAAAGAAAAGATAGAAGCGGGGAATTTAGAAAGTATAATAACAATAGAAGAGATATTTAAAAACAATCCTCAAATACAGTTAGAACAAGAACAAATAGAACCTTATATAAATGGAGTAAAAATAAACACGGAGAAAACAAATGGAGTATATAGAATATATAAGCCTAATGGTACATTTATAGGACTTGGAATAATAGAAAATAGTAAACTAAAAAGAGATTTAGTAATATAAAAACATTGACAATTAAAAGGGATAATGTTATTATAATATTAGCAAGACATAAAATTGCTAAATAAAACATATAATGTAATGCTATTTATAGCAAAAAAGTTGGTGTATCCAGCCATTAAATTGGAACTGAAAAAAGCGGTGTATCCAGCCATTAAATTGGAACTAAAAAAAGCGGTGTATCCAGCCATTAAATTGGAACTAAAAAAAGCGGTGTATCCAGCCATTAAATTGGAACTAAAAAAAGAAAGTTAGAGTATTAGCTCTAACTTTTTTTGTATAATAACGCAAAAACTGATATAAAAACGGAATTTACAAATTTAGACTAAAAAAATCATAATTACATCAAAAATAACAAAAAATGAAATTGTGTGTCGAACCTTGGTACACGATTTTGCTGGACAAGTAGCTAGTTACAAGGTATAATGATTACGTTAACAAATTTCATAAATTTAAATTTATAATTTTAATCTTAGAATTAATTCTGAAACTTAATAACAAAAGAAAATGAAATACTATAGAATAATTTTAAGGAGGAAAATATTTGAATGAAAAAGTATTATTACAACCAAAGATAGACATTGTATTCCAAAGTTTATTTAGTTCAAAAAATAAAGAAATAACAAAAAGTTTTATAGAAGCATTGCTTGAAGAAAAAGTGGAATCAATAGTAATAAACGATGAAAAAGAAATAACGAGAGATAAACCAATGGATAAATTAGGAATATTAGACTTAGAACTAGATATAAATAATAAAGAGAAAGTAGATGTAGAAGTACAATTATTAAAAAATGATGAATTTACGAATAGACTAATGTATTATTGGTCAAGGTTGTATTCGAAACAAATACAACGAGGAGATACATATAATAAAGCAAAAAGAGTGGTAATTATTGCGATAATAGATTTTGAAACAGATGAAACTAAGGAGTTAAAAAGAATGGAAACAATATGGAACGTAAGAGAAAAAGAAAACCCGGAAAAAGTGTTGACAGATGTGTTTGAAATACGTATAATTAACTTAAAGAGAGTGAGAGAAGCATACCAAAAAGACAAGAACAACAAGAAGAACCAATGGGTAATGTTTTTAGAAGATCCAAACTCTAAGGAGGTTAAAGAGATTATGGAAAAGAATGAAGATGTAAAAAAAGCGGTAATAACAGTCAGGGAAATGAGCGCAGACGAAGAAATGGAAAGATTAGCAGAACTAAGAGAAAAAGCTATAAAGGATGAAAAAGCACTATATAATACTGGAATTAGAGAAGGAAAAAGAGAAATTGCACTGAAATTGTTGTCTAAAAATATGAAAACAGAAGAAGTTGCAGAACTTACAGGAATGACCAAAGAAGAAATTGAAAAACTAAAGAATAAGTAAATAAAAATACAAAACCAGCTAATAGAAAATAATACTATTAGCTGGTTTTATAATATCTAGTGAAAAGAGTTTTTAATTAAATATGTAATTTAATTAAAAACTTTATACCCAATATATAGCACAACTCTAGGAAAAAATCAATACCCTTGAATTTAAAAAAATCAAAAATTGAAAAATATTCAAATGCTTTGACGTTAGAGTCACAATGGTTACATCAAATACAGGTTTTTATTAAATTACATATTTAATAAAAATAATTAAATCTTGCATTTTAAAACATAATGCTTTATAATACGAGATATAATAAGTCTGGAGGAATTAAA
>OGOG01000126.1_pt1 | contig 83941 bp, 68 predicted proteins | sample 1552581 | NCBI WGS metagenome assembly OGOG01 (sample SAMEA2580152, study PRJEB22360) | human gut metagenome | biome: human gut; feature: human-associated habitat; material: faeces | place: Denmark | collected 2008/2010 | reverse complement strand
CGGGCGGATTCGGGACTTTAACCCGTTAGAAACGTGCGCCGCTAGGCGCACAAGAAAAAGAGATGTGAAATAACAGCAATTATTTCACATCTCTTATTTTTTTAATAATTTCATTCTTTAAATCAAGCGCCTTATCCTTAATGTGTCTAGAAGCACTTTTTGATATAAGCACCCTTGCAACAAGCTTTGAAGCCACATCCCAATGGTCAAGCTTATAATTCATCTGAGCCAAAAGCAAATCAACCGTATCCTGATTCATACCACATATAGGGAAATGCTCAGTCGCAACCGCTCTTGTCATTCCATCAAGAGCCTGCTTATAATAATATTTTTCTGCCTTTTGTGCACTTACAAGCTCTTCACTTTCCGTTGAGATACCATCAGCCGTAAGCTGTTCGATTAAACCGCGATAAAGCCAGGATAGCTTAAGACAAATATATGCCTTTTCACTATACATAGCCCTTTTGACAATCGCTGAAAAAAGTGCCAGCTTAAATCTGTCTATTGCCTCATCATACGAATATAACAAAGGCACCGACTTGCTGCCGGGCTTAAATTTGGCAGCAACCTGCTCCTTAAGCAGCCTTATCTGTGTACTCGATACATGTACAAAGTCGCCATTCATCGCACTATAACCACAATGCGGACACGATGTGACACCATACTTTATTGTATCAATTTCCTTGTAAACCGGTCTGAAATCATCATCAGAGCCAGCAAACCTGATCTTTGATGTCCGTACCGTCAGTGTTTGAAAACTCTGATCACACACCGGACATGTTATATTCTTTGCAAAAACAAAATCCGTTTCATCCTCTGTCTGAACAGCAGCTGCCACCGGAGCATCCCCGGTGGCAGCTGCTTTATCCTCATCATACAGATCATTTATGTCTTCAGGATTTAAACCGAATTTGTCAATACCTGACTTTAAATCCATATTTTACCTCTATTCTTCTCTTCTGTTTATTTTTAGTCAAAAACTATTTAGCTGTCGGAAGCTTGAATGAGCTCTTTAATGAGACGATTCTGTTAAATACAGGCTGTCCATCCTTTGAGTCCTTGCAATCCGCGCAGAAGAAGCCATTTCTGACAAACTGGAAGCTGTCATAAGCCTTGGCACTCATAAGCTCCGGCTCCACTACACAGTTATCAAGCACTGTGAGTGAATTAGGATTAAGATTTAAGCTTCCGTCCTCATTGTACACTCCAAGCTCTTCATTAACGATATTCTCGTAAAGACGTACAGTTACCTGCTTTCCATACTCGGCTGAAACCCAGTGGATAGTTCCCTTGACCTTTCTGCCATCAGGACTGTTGCCACCCTTTGATGCCGGGTCATATGTACAGTGAATCTCTGTAACATTGCCGTTTTCGTCCTTCACACAGCTATTGCACTTCACAAAATAAGCATTCATGAAACGCACCTCATTGCCAGGGAACATACGGAAATACTTCTTCGGTGGCTCCTCCATGAAGTCATCTCTCTCCACATAAAGCTCTCTGGTGAAAGGAACCTTTCTCTTTCCAAGCTCAGGATTCTCCACGTTATTGTCCACTTCAAGATACTCAACCTGTCCCTCAGGGTAATTGTCGATAATCACCTTGACCGGATCAAGCACAGCCATCATACGAGGACGCTTAGCCTTTAAATCCTCTCGGATACAATACTCAAGCATAGCGTAGTCAACAGAGCTGTTAGCCTTTGATATACCACACAGATCAACAAAATTCTGGATAGACTCCGGTGTGAAGCCCCTGCGTCTGAGCGCTGCTATAGAAACAAGCCTTGGGTCATCCCAGCCATCAACGATGCCGTCCTCCACAAGACGCTTGATATATCTCTTTCCTGTTACAACATTAGTCAGATAGAGCTTTGCAAACTCAATCTGCTTTGGCGACTCCTCAGGAGAATTCTTAAATCCACATTCAATAACCACCCAGTCATACAGCGGTCTGTGGTCTTCAAACTCAAGAGTACATATAGAATGTGTGATGCCCTCAATAGCATCCTCTATAGGATGAGCAAAATCATACATAGGATATACACACCATTTATCACCTGTATTGTGATGTGTCATATGAGCCACACGGTAAAGAATCGGATCTCTCATATTGATGTTTGAAGAGCTCATGTCAATTCTCGCACGAAGCACCTTTGTGCCATCCTCAAACTCACCGTTTTTCATGCGCTCAAAAAGGTCTAAGTTTTCCTCAACACTTCTCTTTGAGTATGGATCCTCCTTGCCGGCCTCTGTGAGTGTACCTCTATACTCTCTTATCTCATTAGGTGTCAGATCAGATACATATGCCTTTCCCTTCTTTATCAGTCCTACTGCACACTCATACATCTTGTCGAAGTAATTGGATGCAAAAAACTTCCTGTCAGCCCAGTCAGCACCAAGCCACTTAACATCGGCCTCGATAGACTCTACAAACTCCAGACGCTCCTTGGTAGGGTTTGTATCATCAAACCTGAGATTGAACTGTCCGTCATACTTCTTTGCCAGTCCATAGTTTAAAAGAATAGACTTCGCATGGCCGATATGCAAATAACCGTTTGGCTCCGGTGGGAATCTGGTCTTTACAGTCTTGCAATGACCCTCAGCCAAGTCCTTCTCAATAATCTGTTCAATAAAATTTTTCGAAACTGTTGCCTCGTTCTCCATAAATGTTCCTCCGAAAATAATACTGTGTCCATTATAAATTCATCAGTTTACTTTGTCAATGAATTAGAAAAAGTAGTACATGTATATTATACGTGCGTATGTGTAAACAGATGATCCTGACAGTATTCCTTGTTGCCGGTGCACTTCGAGCAGTATCTGAATGTTAATTCAGGATTTGACAATTCCGTTCTGCCGCATATATAGCACTTGTGACGTGAGATGCCACTTCCCGGGCGAGGTTCGGAAAACTGAGCCTTAAACTGTGCCTTTCTCCTCTTCTGGTGCATATTCTGTCTGAATGAGAGCCTGTGCTTGCAGCCATAAATGAATACCAACAGATTTATAAGTGCAAGTACGATTTCTGAGCCGTATGCCAATCCAATCTGCCATCCAAAGCTCATATAGGTATACACATCATATGCAAACATCACGAAGTAAACAAGCACCATCCACTTCATCTTTATAGGAAGCACAAAGTAAAGCCTCACCTCTGCCTCCGGCATCAAAAGACCAAGCATCAGATACATAGCTATAAGTATATAGTACATAGTCAGATTGATGGATACATGTGTCACTGCAAATGCAAGCATTCCTACTATATCATACAGCAAAAAGCCTCCGAAAAAGTACACATTCATCCTAAAAGAGCCAAGATATGACTCCATGCTGTCTCCAAGCGTCCACAGACAGAATATAAATAAAAGCTGTAAAAATGATATGCTGCCGCTCGGCACAAAAATCCAGCTTATAAGACGCCATACCTGTCCGTGCAAAATAGCAGAGGCTGAAAACTGCAGATAATAAAGGACAACATCTCCCTTTGTCAAAAGCAGCACACTGCCTATCAGATTCGCAGCGATAAATATTCTAGTGATATTCGGAATCGCTTTACTTCCATATTTTTGTTCTAGTTTGTTAAGCCAGTTCATACATTTTAGCAGACATGGTTCATTTCACTGCTGCTCACACCATTATGTGACAAGCAGTGGTTACATCACGATGCAATAAAACCACGTATCTGCATCCTCCTGTCATATTATTGCTGCCTTTTACACTATAGTGCAAAGGGCAGCGGTTATTACAAAATTTATTATGATAGTTAAATCATACTTTGTCAACGAGACTGCGAATTATTCACAAATTCTTTATAATTATAGTCATTGTAATTTGTCGATATCTGTCGTATAATAATCTCTGTTTTGATAATAGAACAATTATATATTTTAATAAGAAGAAAGATATATAAAAACATATAAGTAATACATTATGGAGGAACCACTATGGAAAATAACAGCTTACATAAGTTGGGCATTGATATCGGCTCAACAACCGTCAAGATTGCACTTCTTGATGCCGATGACAATATCCTCTTTTCCGATTATGAACGTCATTTTGCAAATATCCAGGAGACACTTGAGTCCCTTATCAGAAAGGCCTACGACAAGACAGGTGACCTTTCAGTTTGTCCTATGATAACAGGCTCCGGCGGACTCACTCTTGCAAAGCACCTTGAGGTGCCATTCGTACAGGAGGTTATAGCTGTATCTACCGCACTCACACACTATGCTCCACAGACCGATGTGGCAATAGAGTTAGGTGGCGAGGATGCCAAAATCATATACTTCGAGGGTGGCAACGTGGAACAGCGTATGAACGGCATATGTGCCGGCGGTACAGGCTCATTTATCGACCAGATGGCTTCTCTCATCCAGACAGACGCTACAGGACTAAATGAATACGCAAAAAGCTACAAGGCCATCTACCCTATCGCAGCCCGCTGTGGAGTATTTGCCAAAACAGATATCCAGCCTCTCATCAATGAGGGAGCCACACGCGAGGATTTATCCGCTTCAATCTTTCAGGCCGTGGTAAACCAGACCATCAGTGGCCTCGCCTGCGGTAAGCCAATCAAGGGACATGTTGCTTTCCTTGGCGGTCCTCTGCACTTTTTGTCAGAACTTAAATCAGCATTTATCAGAACCTTAAATCTCGATGACGAGCACACTATCGTTCCTGAGAACTCTCATCTGTTTGCAGCAATAGGCTCTGCATTAAACTATAAAGACAACTCTGTCACCACACTCTCATCCTTAATCGACCGCCTCTCAAACGGCATAAAGATGGAATTTGAGGTGGCACGTATGGAGCCTCTTTTTAAGGATCAGGCTGATTACGATGAATTTACAACACGTCACGGCAACAACCACGTAAAGACCGGTGACCTTTCTACATACAAGGGCAACTGCTATCTCGGAATTGATGCAGGCTCAACCACCACCAAAATCGCTCTCGTAAGCGAGGACGGAGACCTTTTATACTCATTCTACAGCAACAACAACGGAAGCCCTCTCGCGACAGCCATCCGCTCCATCCAGGAGATTTACGCAAAGCTTCCTGAGGATGCACACATCGTACACTCCTGCTCTACAGGCTACGGAGAGGCTTTATTAAAGGCAGCTTTAAAATTGGACGACGGCGAAGTTGAGACTGTAGCCCACTACTACGCAGCAGCATTCTTCGACCCAAAGGTAGACTGTATCCTCGATATCGGTGGACAGGATATGAAGTGCATCAAGATAAAGAACCAGACCGTTGACTCAGTACAGCTCAACGAGGCCTGCTCTTCAGGCTGCGGTTCATTTATTGAGACCTTCGCAAAGTCCTTAAACTACTCAGTTCAGGATTTTGCAAAGGAAGCCCTTTTTGCAAAGAATCCTATCGACCTTGGAACCAGATGTACGGTTTTCATGAACTCAAAGGTAAAGCAGGCCCAGAAGGAGGGCGCATCTGTCGCAGATATATCAGCAGGACTTGCCTACTCAGTAATAAAGAATGCACTTTTCAAGGTTATCAAGCTGTCTGATGCAAGCGACCTCGGTGAAAATATCGTAGTCCAGGGCGGTACATTCTACAATGATGCCGTTCTTAGAAGCTTTGAAAAAATAGCAGGTGTACATGCCACAAGACCTGATATCGCAGGTATCATGGGTGCCTTTGGTGCCGCACTCATCGCACGTGAGCGCCATGAGGCTGATTACAAGACAACAATGCTCACAATCGACCAGATAAACGAGCTCACCTACACCACAAAGCTCGCACGCTGTCAGGGCTGTACAAACCACTGTCTTCTGACTATAAACAAATTCTCCGACAACAGACAGTACATCACAGGAAACCGCTGCGAAAAGGGTCTGGGCAAGGAGAAGAACAAGGATAACATCCCAAATCTTTTTGAATACAAGAACAAGCGTATATTTGACTATGAGCCACTTGACCCAAAGGATGCTCCACACGGTACAGTCGGCATCCCAAGAGCCTTGAATATGTACGAGAACTATCCGTTCTGGGCTACATTTTTCAAACGTCTCGGCTTTTCTGTAGTACTGTCACCGCAGTCTACCAGAAAGATTTATGAGATGGGTATCGACTCCATCCCAAGTGAGTCAGAGTGCTACCCTGCAAAGCTCACACATGGTCATATAAGCTGGCTCATAAAACAAAATGTAGATTTTATTTTCTACCCGGCAGTGCCATATGAGCGCAAGGAGTTTCCTGATGCAAACAATCACTACAACTGTCCTATTGTCACATCATACTCTGAGAATATCAAAAACAACGTGGACGAGATTACCTCAGGCGAGGTTAAATTCATAAATCCGTTTATGTCATTTGAGAGTGAGGAAACTATCTCACAGCAGCTCGTAGCCACCTTCTCAAAAGGTGATTTCAACCTGCCTGAGTCACAGATTCGTGATGCAGTTGCCGCAGGCTGGAAGGAGCTTGCCATGACAAGGCTTGAGATACAGCGAAAGGGCGAGGAAGTGCTCGACTACATGGAAGACACCGGACGTCGCGGAATCGTGCTCGCAGGCCGTCCGTACCATGTGGACCCGGAAATCAACCACGGTATCCCTGAGCTCATCACAAGCTATGGCATCTGTGTGCTGACAGAGGACTCAGTATCCCATCTGGGCGAGCTTGAGAGACCTCTCATCGTCATGGATCAGTGGATGTACCACACCAGACTGTACTCAGCAGCCAACTTTGTAAAGACCCGTGATGACCTTGACTTAATCCAGCTCAACTCGTTTGGCTGCGGTCTCGATGCTGTCACAACCGACTGCGTAAACGATATCCTGACAGGCTCAGGCAAGATATACACCTGCCTGAAGATCGATGAGGTAAACAACCTGGGCGCAGCAAGAATCCGTATCCGCTCGCTCCTTGCCGCCATAAGAGTCAAGGAAACCAAGCATGAAAAGCGTGACTTAAAACCGTCTAACTACGAGCGTGTTGTATTCACCGAGCAGATGAAAAAGGACAACTACACCATCATCTGCCCTCAGATGTCACCTATACACTTTGACCTTCTCGTGCCAGCCTTTAAGGCAGCCGGCTACAATATGGTCATACCGGATATCCCTGCAAGGGAATGTGTGGACGTGGGACTTAAGTTCGTAAACAACGATGCCTGCTACCCTTCACTCATTGTCGTAGGACAGATTATGGCAGCCGTCAAATCAGGCAATTATGATATGACACACACAGCCATCCTCATCTCACAGACAGGTGGCGGATGCCGTGCAACAAACTACATCGGCTTTATCCGTAGAGCCCTCGAAAAGGCCGGATATCCTGATGTGCCTGTTATCTCAATCAACATGGTTGGTCTCGAGAAGAACCCGGGCTTTAAGTTTACTCCAAGCCTCATCCAGCACGGACTGTATGCACTTGAGTTTGGCGATATCTTTATGCGCTGTCTCTACAGGGTACGTCCTTATGAGAAAGAGCCGGGAAGTGCCAATGCACTCCATGAGAAGTGGAAAAAGAGAGTCATCGACTTTGTCGGCAACACAAAGATGCTCTCTCACAAGAAATACAAAAAGATGTGCCGCGAAATCATAAGGGATTTCGACAATCTGCCTATGACAGATGAGGTTAAGCCGCGTGTCGGCGTGGTCGGTGAGATTCTCGTCAAATTCCTGCCTGCAGCAAACAACTATGTGGTTGACCTGCTCGAAGCTGAAGGAGCTGAGGCTGTAGTGCCTGATCTGACTGATTTCTTACTCTACTGCTGCTACAACACAAATTTCAAGGCTGACTATCTCGGTGCTTCTAAGAAAGCTAAGTTTATGAACAACCGACTTATCGCCTTCTTCGAGTGGCTCAGAAAGGATGCAAGGGATGAGCTGGCTAAGAGCAAGCATTTTGAACCAACCGCTCACGTGCAGGATCTCGCAGAGTATGCTTCTCCTATCGTTTCTTGCGGTAATCAGACCGGTGAGGGCTGGTTTTTGACAGGTGAGATGCTTGAGCTCATCAATGAGGGCGTCACAAACATCATCTGTGCACAGCCATTTGCCTGCTTACCGAACCATATTGTGGGTAAGGGAGTTATAAAGAGAATCAGACATGATCATCCGGATGCCAATATCGTGGCTATCGATTATGATCCGGGTGCTTCTGAGGTGAACCAGCTGAACCGTATTAAGCTGATGCTTTCTACGGCACAGAAGAAGCTTAAGAAGTAAAAAATTCGCCCATGCATTCATGCATGGGCGTTGTTGGTTTTCGTATGCAATTCTACAGACTCTAAGCAGCTTCGTATATGCGGGCAAGGACAAAAGCCTCGGCTGCGCCGGGTTCTGTCTTTGATAACTTTCTACTTTTATATGTGCATATGTTGCTCGTTGCACTCGCTTATATGCTTGCTAGCTAGGACAGATGCTTCAATATCTCATCATATTGGTTATACATCTTCTGCACTTCATTTTCCAGTGTATAGTAATGCATGATATATGGCACCAACAGCACTAAGAATAGCAGTGTAAGTACAAGAAGCATTGGGTTGCTTATCATGATGGATGCGATTATTGACATCATGGTGAGTATGGCAAAGGTTACTGTCACTATGAGGTGCACGAGGCGCTCATGCTGGAAGAAGCCTATTTGTGTCAGGTGTTCCTGCAGTATTTTCTTCCACTCTTCTTTTGATATCTTATCAGGATTGGCAAGCAGATTGTCAATCTTAAGTCTATAATTAATTATTCGTTTTTTCATTTTATTTTCCACCTTTCCTAATACGTACTTTTTTATTTTAATACAATGATAATTGAATCTAAAAATCCGCTATACCAACCTCTGGCATAGCGGATTAAAAAATAAAATGCAATTAAAGATATCACCTGTTATGTGATTATAACTGGTTCAAGACATTTGATGTTTGCAGATAAACACCAGCAATAGCATTGATAACTGCAAGTACGATGGTAATAATTGACATAACAATACCAGCGGTTGCCATGCCCCTTCCACCCTTTTTCCTGCCTACGATACCGAGGATAAGTCCTACAATACCAATAGGTCCGCCAAGGATTGGAATACACCAGAATACCAGACCGATAATACCAAGTACCATAGATGCAATTGACATTCCCTTCTTTTCCTCCATCGGTGGCATAGGCGGTATATTTGGATTGCCCTGCTGATTCGCCTGATCATACATATTGAAGTTGTCGCTCATAACTATTCTCCTACCTTTCTTTTGTTTAAATGATATAATAACTGTCACTATAATTTGTAACCATGGAGTATCGTAACATACTTTGACTACGAAAGCAATATATTTTTCATTACCGGATGCAACATCCCAGATAGTTACTGTTCACACCTAACAGTGTGACCAGCAACGATTACAGCCAATTTAAAATTTCTCTCCAACCACCCTGCACCGTTTCCTGCAAAAAGCAATGCCATAGGCTAAAATATCACACCTGCCCTCATCACGCAGAGTCTCATCATAGCGCTTGTCCTTAATCTGCGTTATCGCAGCCTCGCACGCTGCGTCAAGTTCCTTCATCTCCTTAGCATACTTCACCTCTATAACGATGCCCGCATCAGGATCCTCCGGCATGATTAAAATATCGCTAAAACCATCTCCCGACTCACGATTCGACTTGATAAGCCAGTCCGGATTGCTGCCACGAAGCAGACCAAGAAGTAAGCCATGATAGAAATTCTCCTTCATAGCATCAGGCGCCTTGGTATCGAGTATGCTAATCATGCGGCTCATAACGATATTTAGCTGCCTGGCAATCTGTTTATCATCTTTATCCAGAATTGCCCTTGATAAAAGCTTCATGGTATCATCATCTTTTGCGACAACAGCCTTGAACCACTCCTGAATCTGCAAGATAAAGACCTCTCGTACTTCCTTATTCGGAATGACAAGCCTGTACGCATAGCTCTCACTGTCAGGCACCTTGACCTCTCCGATTTTGGTGAGATAGCCTGTAGTAAAGAGCACACTCCACAGATTGTCAATCGTATTGTCAATCTCATCATAGGTCAGATCAAGCCGAAGCTGCTTCTCCACAAATCCACCTGCCACGAGCTTCTCAATCTCATCTCTCGTGGTCTGATCAGCCTTGTCCACAAAGCGCTTCACCATATCATTGCCACTGCTGTTAATCCAGAACGCACTCGGTCTGGCTGACGGATCTGAAACAAGCTTCTTGGCAAAATTTATCACATCCCATGGACAATAAATATCCGCATTACCAAAATGATAACCGTCATACCATTCCTTTACGTCCGGGTACCTCTCGCTCCTGTCATAATCAGAAAGAAGTTTCATGACCTCATCATCAGTAAAGCCAAACTGCTCATCATGGTCAATATCCACAATAGAATTGATTTCAAAGTTATTGAGTCCTGTAAAAATGCTCTCCTTTGACACGCGAAGGCAGCCCGTGAGCACCGCAAACTGTAAAAACTCATTGGTCTTGAGCGCCTGCCCGAAAAGCCCCCTGATGAGGGAAACCATCTCCTTGTAGTAGCCATTCTGAAAAGCTTTATCGAGTGGCACATCATACTCATCTATGAGAATAACTACTTTCTGACCATAGTGCTTATACAACAGCTTTGAAAGCATTCGTATACTATCCTCAATATTGTCATCCTGCCCATGAAGCATCTTTGTAAACAGTATTCTATCCTCATCAGTCAATACATCACTGGTCTTCAAATAGTAATGTCTGTCAAGCTCATCCTTTAAAATAGCACACAGCATACGTCTTGCCGTAGTAAAGTCTAAACCATCCACACCCTTGAATGAAAGAAATATGACAGGATACTTACCCATATGCTCATCACAAAGTACTTTGTTGCCAGAAATATATAAGCCGTCAAACAAAGATTTGTCCATTCCTATTTCAAAAAAGCTCCTAAGCATACTCATATTGAGTGTCTTTCCAAAACGCCTTGGACGTGTAAAAAGAGTCACCTTTCCCCATCCCTGTAAAAGCTGTTCTATAAGCCTTGTCTTGTCAATATAATAGAAACCCAGTTTACGAATTTCCTCAAAATTTTCAATTCCAACCGGTAACTTCAACGTATTTGCCATAAAAGCCTCCAAAAAATAATCCGCTATACTTAATACTAGTATAGCGGAATGCCATGTAAAATACAATATTTATGATTTCTTACCTTGTCCAAATTCAGCTCTCATTTCTGTCCGACAACTGTTTATTTCATTGCCACAATAAAGAATATAAAAATTTAATGGTGCCAGGCACCACCACTGCATCTACATATTTTGTAATTTTCTTACAATAAACAATTGAAAATATTACTTATAAGTAATATAATATAGTTATCTTTAGAGAAAGGGGAATATAAAATGTGGCGTTAGAAAAAATTAGTATTTCGGGAATAAGTGATGTCTATGCTGTTTCAGCTATTAAAAAAGAATTTAAAAAGGCTGTAAATCAGCCATGAAAGAATTCTGAACCCTATCCAGAATATCAAAAAAAATTACTCGCTGATCTGGCAGTATTAGATATAGAAAAAGCTATCGATTTAGCAGCATTTGAAAAATTAACCAACGAAAAAGATTTATATAGTATACATAGACCGAACTCAAGAAAAAATGTACGAATTATCTATACCATTATAGATAGAAAGATAATAATTTTATTAACGGTATTTTTAGAGAAAAACAAAAGTGATTATCAAAATGCAATTTCAGTTGCCAAAAATCGACTCAAACAGCTTCAAGAATAATGTATAATCATATATAAAAGATACTATAGAAGAACAGAGGAATGAAACATGAGCATATACGACAAAATATCAAACGCACAGGAAACAACATGGCTTACTGATGGAATCGCAGAAGCAGAAGCAAAATCAATTATAGAATTAGCAAAAATATCAGCAAAAATCGAAAGGCGCCGCCTAGAATTAAATATGACACAAAAAGAATTTGCAGCATATATGAATGTATCACAAGGTATGGTATCACGTTGGGAAAGCAGAGAATACAATTTCACAATAAAAACTCTAAATGAAATTTGTCAAAAGCTTAATCTGCATCTTCAACTTGATTTAACCCCCGTTATTGGCAAGCAAAATTATACTGTTCTAAAATGGAATAGCGAATCCACTCAAAATAACAAGCAAAATAATTGGGTTAAATACATAAAAGATAAGGAGGCTATTGCATAATGGAACTGAATTTAATAGCTACAGGAATCGAATTACTAGGTGCTTCCGTTGCAAAACTTACCGTAGACAACACCATTGTCGATATAGAAAATGATGCCCAACGCAGCTTTGGAATGACTATAAATGAACCTCAATTCCAAAACATTGAAAAAACAAAAGAAATATTTTCACAAATGACAATTGACTTCGATATAATTATAAATCAATCTGATAATGATAATTGTAATATACATTTTACCATTACCGGAGCATTTCTTTCAAAAGGTAAAATATCAGAGGAAGACTTCAAACAGTTAGTTGCTATAAATGGAGCATCTGCACTTATTGGCATAGCTCGAGGCAAAATAGAATCTCTTTCTTCGTCAATTTTTAACAATGGAAAAATCGTCATTCCATTTGTAAATGTTATAGATTATTATAAAGCCACTATTTCATCATAATATAGGACGTACTAAAATGTTCTAGTGACATTATTACTGTTCTTCCAGGCGATGAAAAAAAGGGCACAAAGGATATTAAAATACGTGTTATTGAAGTCATTCTTGATAATGGAACTAAGGAATATCTTGCAACAAATCTGTTTGACTCGACAATTACCCAGTCAATGTTTCAAGAAATATACTTTTATCGCTGGCCTGTAGAATTGAAATACAAAGAATTAAAAAGTAGACTTGCAATTGAAGAGTTTTCCGGTGCTACTACAACCTCTGTATTAGTGCGTCATTTTCTCAATCCGCTTATGAATTCCATCGCTAATTTTTTCCCACTTAATGCCTGGAAGCTGAATATTATACTTTCTAGCCCAACAACTATTGTACAGCAAATTCACATAATCATTTAACTCCAATGTGCCAGTATATGCTTCTTCCAAAAGTATTGGGTATCCGTCCCTTATATCAACTTCATCTAAATCTAAAAGTCTCTTCATTCGCACTTTTTCTTCCGGGGTATTAGCCTTGTCTCTATTTATGACATAATCAAATTTCGTATATGCGGTTAAGGACAAAAGCCCCGGCTGCGCCGGGTTCTGTCTTTGACAACTTTCTACTTTTATATGTGCATATGTTGCTCGTTGCACTCGCTTATATGCTTGCTAGCTAGGACAGATGCTTTAAAATCTCATCATATTGGGTATACATCTTCTGCACTTCATTTTCCAGTGTATAGTAGTGCATGATATACGGCACCAACAGCACCAAGAATAACAGTGTAAGCACAAGAAGCATTGGGTTGCTTATCATGATGGATGCAATTATTGACATCATAGTGAGTATGGCAAATGTTACTGTCACTATGAGGTGCACGAGGCGCTCATGCTGGAAGAAGGCTATTTGTGTCAGGTGCTCCTGCAGTATCTTCTTCCACTCTTCTTTTGATATCTTATCAGGATTGGCAAGCAGATTGTCAATCTTTAGTCTATAATTAATTATTCGTTTTTTCACTGTATTTTCGACCTTCTTTTATCAATCAGACAGCAGTTTTTAATTAAGCTTGGATTTAATTTCTTCCATCCTTGCATCATCCAGCTTATAAAATCTCTTAAATACAAATATGCCCACGATGAGCAGGATAACAGACGGAATCGTCATCCACATACGAAGAGCATCAAGTGTATCCTGTGTCTGTACTGCAGCCGCGGTATCCAGATGAATCCAGTCAACCACCAGCCCAGCCAGAAATACCGCTACGCCGGAAGCGAGCTTTACCGTAAATGTCTGCATAGAGAAAATGACCGACTCCTCTCTCGTGCCATTCATCACCTCACCATAATCAACAGAATCTGAAAGAAATATAGTCATGATAACATTGAGCATACCATAGCCAAGATAAATCAAAATACCCGGCAGGCAGAGTATGTACCAGCTCTGCGGCGTGTAGAGCTTTGCAAATGCCATGATAAGTATCACCGCAAAGCCTGCTATCTGAATAATAAATCCTGATATAAAAAGCCGGCTTTTGCTGAATCTCTTGCGAAGCAGCGGTATAACCATCATGACAAGCACCTGTGCTGCAAAAGCAACTGCGGCAAATACGGAATATGCGCCCTCGTTTCCCACATCAAACCGGAAGAAATAAAGCACTAGGTTGCCACAGATATTGAGTGATGTATACACGAGAATGATTGATACTACAACAGTCATAGCCTGGTCGTTCTTAAATAAGGCTTTAAACATATCAGATATCTTTCCCGGCTTCTCATCACAGGCAACCGGTCTTTCAGGCACACATGCCACGCATACAAGCTCAGAAATCACAAATACCACCGCTATAATAAGTGCCCACCACTTAAATCCGATCCTGTAGTCAGCCATAGAGCTTCCTGCACCAAGAATCGGCACCACTGTCATCGTGAGCACCGTAGGGATAGCAGCTCCAATGCCAGAGCAAGTCCTCGCAAGCGATGTGAGCTGCTCCCTGTCGCTGCCCGGCTCAGTGATTGCGGGAATCATAGACCAAAACGGAATATCCATAAGCGTATATGTGATGCCCCATGCAAAGTAAAACACCGTAAGCCACACTCTCTGCGCTGAATCACCCATAGACTCAGGAGTGGCGTATAAAGCATATATGGTCACGGCATTGAGCACTGTGCCGGCAAAAATCCAAGGCCTGAACCTGCCCCACCTAGTACGCGTCTTTGCTACGATAATACCCATCACCGGGTCATTGAATGCATCAAAAATTCTGGCCGCCATCATCACCGTACCGATAAACACACTGCTCATCCCAAGCACTACATTGTAGTAGTAGAGCAAATACGATGAAATAAGCATATACACAATATCTTTTCCGAATGCGCCAAATCCGAATGCGCACTTTTGCCCTGTTTTAAGCTTCATAGAAATACCTCCAAAAATCAGCTATACCAGCCTCTGGTATAAAGTAAAAATAAATTACAGCTTCTCACCAACCACCCTGCACCGCTTCCTGCAAAAAGCAATGCCATAGGCTAAAATATCACACCGGCCCTCATCCCGCAGAGCCTCATCATAGCGCTTATTCTTAATCTGAGCCATAGCAGCCTCGCACGCTGCGTCAAGCTCCTTCATCTCCTTAGCATACTTCACCTCTATAACGATCCCCGCATCCGGATCCTCCGGCTCAATCAAAATATCACTAAAGCCATCTCCCGACTCACGATTGGACTTAATCAGCCAGTCCGGATTGCTGCCTCGCAGTAGACCGAGAAGTAAGCCATGATAGAAATTCTCCTTCATAGCATCAGGCGCCTTGGTATCGAGTATGCTAATCATGCGGCTCATAACGATATTGAGCTGCCTGGCAATCTGTTTCTCATCTTTATCCAGAATTGCCCTTGATAAAAGCTTCATAGTATCATCATCTTTTGCGACAACAGCCTTGAACCACTCCTGAATTTGGAGAATAAACACCTCACGCACCTCTTTATTAGGAATCACAAGCTTATAAGCATAGCTCTCACTGTCAGGCACCTTGACCTCTCCGATTTTGGTGAGATAGCCTGTAGTAAAGAGCACACTCCACAGATTGTCAATCGTATTGTCAATCTCATCATAGGTCAGATCAAGCCGAAGCTGCTTCTCCACAAATCCACCTGCCACGAGCTTCTCAATCTCATCTCTCGTGGTCTGATCAGCCTTGTCCACAAAGCGCTTCACCATATCATTGCCACTGCTGTTAATCCAGAACGCGCTAGGTCTGGCTGACGGGTCTGAAACAAGCTTCTTGGCAAAATTTATCACATCCCATGGACAATATATATCTGCATTACCAAAATGATAGCCATCATACCATTCCTTTGCATCATGATATCTCTCGCTCCTGTCATAGTCTGAAAGAAGCTTCATGACCTCATCATCAGTGAATCCAAACTGCTCATCATGGTCGATATCCACAATAGAATTGATTTCAAAATTATTGAGCCCTGTAAAAATGCTCTCCTTTGACACACGAAGACAGCCAGTGAGCACCGCAAACTGTAAAAACTCATTGGTCTTAAGAGCCTGCCCGAAAAGCCCCCTGATGAGAGAAACCATCTCCTTGTAGTAGCCATTCTGAAATGCCTTGTCGAGCGGAACATCATACTCATCTATGAGAATAACCACTTTCTGACCATAGTGCTTATACAATAGCTGTGAAAGAAGCTGTAATGACGATATAAGCTTATCTTTACTAAAAACAAAACTGCCGTCCTCTATAATAGTCAATCCCTTATACTGTTCTCTCTCAAGCATCGTAAGCTTATCACTGTCAGCCAGAAAAGAGACTCTGCTTATTTCTTTGCCAATAACTCTTACAAGAGCATCAAAAGCCTCGTCATACGTCAATCCCTCCACACCCTTGAATGAAAGAAATATGACAGGATACTTACCCATATGCTCATCACAAAGCTCTTTATTGCCTGAAATATATAAGCCATCAAACAAGGTCTTATCTGTGCCTATCTCAAAAAAGCTTTTTAGCATACTCATATTGAGAGTCTTGCCGAAACGCCTAGGGCGTGTAAAAAGAGTCACCTTACCCCAGCCCTGTAAAAGCTGCTCTATAAGCCTTGTCTTGTCAATATAATAGAAACCCAGTTTACGAATTTCCTCAAAATTTTCAATTCCAACCGGTAACTTCAACGTATTTGCCATAAAAGCCTCCAAAAAATAATCCGCTATACTTAATACTAGTATAGCGGAATGCCATGTAAAATACAATATTTATGATTTCTTACCTTGTCCAAATTCAGCTCTCATTTCTGTCCAGCAACTGCTTATTTCATTGCCACAATAAAGATATGGTTGCTATTACAAATATCTTAACGTCCTAAATTATAGTCTTAGGAAGCATTACACTATTAAATGCTGCTTTCAGTTCATCAATCGTAGGAGACTCCGAAACCATATTCTCTGTAATGATTTTGCAAACCTCCTGCAATGCGCTCTGCTGTTCAACGCTAAATTTATCCAACTCAATAACCGTCTCAAAAATGCACTTCTTAACCTTTTCATTTTCTAATGGGTGCTGACCCGGATGGAAAAATATAACATCAGTATTTTGAACATCGATTTCCAGGCCAAACTCTGGAAAATTCATCCACTCAAAATTATCTACAATTCTGTTTGCTTCATCCAACAGTAAGCATTCTTTTAACGGAACAGCATTGTCAAATCCAATAAGTAATCCAATCACAAGATGAATTACAGCGCCACCTATTTTGCCAAATCCCTCAAACCACTCTCTGGCTAAAGGGCTTAAATCAAACTCATCAATATGATCAATTATTTTGTTGATACTATCAACTATGTAGAGAATTCTGACACAGAATATAACATCCATATGGTATTTATGTACCCAAGGAGCATAATGATCAATTGACACCTGATCAGATGACTTCCTATACAGTTCATAATAATTCTTACAGCGCAAATAATCGTTCAAAGCAACACTATAAAAACTGATTCTGAGGGCGATTTCATTGATTACTGGATGTTGCTCGAGCTTAGGCAACATAGCCTCAACCTCATCAAGTGTCCGAAACATCTCGTCTTTTCTGGTAAATTGCAAATGCTCGTCACAATTTATAACATCTGATGCCTCGTCAACCAAAGCAAGTTTTGTCATGATTTCATCTATAAGTAAACCATTCTCATGATAAAGAGCACTTGCATTTTTTAAGTACTCTTCAACAACAGACCACTTATAATTTTGCTTGTTTCTTTTTTGAATACCAGCCAGTTCGTAAAAGCAAAAATATCGTTGATAAACAGCCTCTGCTGGCAACGACCTTCGATATCCCTCTAAATCTCTTTCAGCCTCATTTTGCATATATTCCACGGCTCTGTCCTTTAGAGAGGTATATCTTTCCACAATGTTACCATGTAAATCCTTAAATAACAGCTCTATATTCTTATAGCTATCATATCTGACAGGCATTGGTAGTTTAGAAAGTAAATCAACATCTCTAGATAATGCCTCAAGAATATATGTCGGATTTAACGCTGACGCCCAAATAATCCTTGCTGTCGTTGCTTCAAATACACATCTATTTAACTTTGGAATGTTACTGTTCTGTACGTAATCAAACACACTGTGAACTACATCATTCAATTTCTTCCTATCAGCTTTCATTTGTCGAAGCAATTCAAGCCTTGTATTGAATAAATTTATATACTCAACTATATCTTTACAATCAATATACTCTTTATATTGTTCTAAAATTTCATCCATCTCTTCCATCGAAATATCCGGATTCAGACGTGTTTTGTTAAAAATATAATCGCTATAAAGAACATTCCATAAATACGAACTCTTTATATTATGCTTTTGACAATAGCTGATTGCACGAATAAATGCATCATCCGCATCCTGATACATACCAAGTTGCACATATGCCACTCCACGATTAATCAATATCTGACTTCTAAGCACCTTATCTATATCACCGTTGGATAATGCTTCAGCCTCTTTAATATTGTCATATGCTTTCTGTACTTCTCCCATTGCCAAATATTGAATAAAACGAATAAAATGATAAAATGCCTTTTGACATCTGTCCCCATTTTCGTAAATTTTTAATTCCTGCTCATTAGCATGAAAACAGCCTAATTTCGCACGTAAAAAAATCCTGTACCTGTTGTATTTATCCAACTGCTTTTTAGTCATAACAGATGTCTTCAAATCGTATGTCAAATTCCATGCCTCGACAAAGTTCGCATCAAATCTCTCCTCGTCAGAAAAATTTATTACTCGCCTTAAGGTATGTGAAATACTGATGTAATGCCATATTGCATATAGTATTATACCAACTAATATGATAGCCATCACAAAGAGTATTATCCTGCTTTTTATCACATTGTAAAGTACATAAGTGACAAATACATCAACACATATACAGATCATAGAATATAAAATATACTTCGGTAATTTATACACTTTATAGCATTTATAAGTTCCCATTACCGCTAACATAAATAACAGTATGGGAATATAATACCTTGTATTTAAAAATATTAGATCAATAATTTTTGTAAAAACACTAATCATCCAGTTCACCTCTATACCAAACATATTTTCGATATTATCTGATATCTAGTATAGCGGATTTATCTTTAAAATACAATTGATTTAAATGTGAACTTCCAGAGATTTTATATTATTTCATCCCAATTTTCCGGAAATCCGATATGTGCTAATGAAATATCATTCTCATATTCCTCTATAAGTGCTCTCAATTCTGTCATAATTCTATCTTCCCACTCTTTCTTATCAGGATATAAGAATTTAAGTGTCAATATCTGCGAAAACAATTTTCTATTTTGTTCAAAAGATACATTTTTCGTCATTATACTTTTCGTTGTATATATCGGGGTTTAAGTATCCTAACGAACCACAGGTATGTCCACAATAATATGCCAATTGTGTCCTAAGATACAATTCTATTGTCTCAATACATTCAAATATCAAATTCCTTATTCGACCATCAAAATCATATATTCGTTTAATCCTATTGAAATTGATATTTTCAAAATATGTTCCATCTGCTTTTCTGAATGGTAGAAAATATGCTGATAAACGATAATAATTTGCCTGTTTCAAAAAATCTTTGCACACTTTATCATCATCAACAATAAAACCTTTTTTCTTTATAATTTCAACCTGTTCCTCATAAGTTTTCGGTAACTTCATAATTACTGTTTTCTCATGGTCACCATTCCTTACATGATATTCTTCGGCTTTATCTGTATTATTCAATCATTTTCTCCCCAAAAATAAAAATGTCTCCCCATGGGACACATCACATATGTGAGAGGTGCGGGGAGTCCTGTTGCTTTTATCTTATGCTATTTTCTATAAAAAATTAACTATTTATCAAAATTTTTATATCCAAAAATTTTCTTCATTAATTTAATAAAAATTTAATGGTGCCTGACCCCACTGTGTATAGCTGGCTGTTATCTTCAACCTCTTTTGTCTGCTTCACAGCGTATGGATTTACCTGAACAACGCTGATTCCTTTAGAGATCATCCATGCGGCAAGGCAGAACCAGTAGTGACCGGTCGGCTCTAAGCCAAGCACTATCTGTTTCTTGTCATGCTCCGCAACTATTTTTACTGCCCATTCCTTTGCACTCTGAAATCCCTCTGAATCATTGCTGAACGGAAATGCGAACTTACTGAGTTCTCTTCCTCTGGTATCAATCGCCCTCAGATAGTGTGTTTCGCTGCCTACATCGCATCCTAAGATAAGCATGTCATCACTGATGAATGAGGGGTTTTCATTCTTGTCGAACTTGCCTTTGATTTCTAACTCACGCCAGGTTGATGCTGTTAGATCTGACTTGATTACCTCCGCTTTCTTCAAAAGCTCCTTTCACAATTTTAATCTTTTCACTGTTAAAAAAGCTATGATTTTTTTCAGAGTCTCGAATTTTTTCTGCCACTACAAGTAGCTCTTTTTTCATTCTGCATTTCCATTCATATTTGTTTTTTCACACAAAGTTGTAAACACATGTGAATTCATTACAAGTTTATCAATAGTATTTTGCCTAATTAAATCAATTAAACAACAAAAACCTGAAAGGCCTATGACTATAATAAAGTATGTAAATATAAACTCAATTTGACTTCTCCACAAGTGTTGTCCGATTGGACTACGTAATATATAATTCCAGATAAGATTTCTAGAATAATTGGAATCGTGAATAAGTAATATTGCAAATGTTGTAGATGCCATTCTGTTAATAACCTTACTATAATTTATATGAACATTCATAAAAATGTAAAAAAATATACCCAAATAATATATTTAATGGGGAACGTTGATTATTAATGAACGTAAGCAATATTTGAAATATATGGTTGCTGTTTTGTATGCCAATATACCAAATTAAATATTCTATTAAATAGATGCAAACGCATACCCCCCCCCAAGAAAACAGCGTTTTTCTTGACACATGTAACAGTTTTTCATCATATTTTTTCAGACAAAGCGTAGAATAATAAATTAACACAAAAAAGAAAAGTTCACTTTTTATTCCAGCATTATAATCTATAAAAGAACCAATAATCCAACTCACAATTTCAAGCGAAAACAAAAGAAAAATGAGGTTTCCAAGAAAGCGTTCATTCATTTTTTCTTGCAAGGTTTTTATAAAAGGCAAAAAGGCTAAAAACCATAAATATGCTACTGCATATCCATGAGAAGCACCAAGCATAGGAAGGATTGATCCGACAATCATTTTTATGGATAGTAAACCATTCCATCCACTTCCTACAAGAGTTGCTAACATCATTAAGATATTATAAAATAAAACCTCCATCCAAACTTTCCAAAATCTCTTGCTTTTTACCTTTGCATTGGATAAAAAATAACTGCTAATAACCATAAAGACTACATAGCACATTTTTCCTAATGGAGCAAAAATCAGAGAAAAACGTTGCACAAATATATTTTCATTTAGGTATAGATTCCCATGAATCGTAAAGTGATGAGCAACCAAGCTCATCATACATAAAATTCTTAATAATTCAATATTGCTTTTTCTCTTTGTTGTGATGTTCATTTCTTCCTCCTGTAAATATGATATTAAATACTGTAGGCAGTCTACTAATAATCAAATTCAAGCAAAACCCTATTGTAACAATCAGCACAGTTTCGAGAAGTATCACGAAAATCAAGCTACTGTATTTTCCAAAATGAACATTTCCCTTATTAAGCACAGCAAGCATTACTATAATTATTCCCTCATGTATTGAATATACTATAAACATATCATTTTTAATTATTGAATCAGCCTTCAATGTAAAATTAGGAAGAACATTCCATAATGACAATGTACATAAATATAATAGTAGTGTTGTAATAACGTTATCGCCTAAAATCGTGAAACTTAATAAACATATAAGCGATATAATTCCTAGTATAACTGTACTATGCCTACCAACCTCAATTGCTTTATGCTTTGAACAATATACACCATATAAGAATGGTGATGCCATTCTTAATGTTCTTTCAATCCACCAATCATACGGAAAACTGATCAATGAATGAATCACAGCATGGTGAAACGCTGCCGCCACAAATGTCAATATAATAATTATCCATCCAAGTTTTGTTGATAGCCAAGGCCACCGACTCATGCAAATTGAGGAAATTGCCAAATAAATATATAATACAAAAATATACCATAACGGTCCATCAAAAGGTGTCAATGTATATCCTAAAATAACCGTTCTAATATTTGGCAATCCATTTTGCAAATATACAGGCTGATATAAATCGTATTCCAAGCAATGTAGGGAACAATAAGTGTCACTAATCGTTTCTTTAATTTATCTCCACAAGATTTTTCAGATACAAAAAATTTATATGCAGAAACAGCGAAAAAATAATTTAATGCAATTGGTCCAAATGTTTCAAAATACTGTCTCAGGTACCCCCCAACCCCATTAAAATCTGACAGTTCAATCAAATGAGGAGCTAGGTGATAGACAACTATTAGAATAGTCATCCAAAAAGAATAAAAAATCATTTTATCTCTATTTTTATATTTCAACAAAAGTTTTCTCTCCCCTATTTTCTTATCAATTTGAGTTCTATAATACTAATTATCTCATTTTTCTCCTGTTTGCTAAAAATGACAATAAATTCCAATATATACCCAATCAAACCTGCTATCAATATATTAACGAAAAAGCTAATCCAATTGGGGAAATCCATCAAATTTTTTACTACAGAGAAAACAACACATACAATAGCTAATGATACCCAAGACCTAAATTCTGTTTTCCAAAACGTCCATATAGGTCGATGCAGTAATTTTGCTGCACAAGCTGGAACAATAACTCCATGCGTAAAACCTAAAATCACAGTACTCGTTCCTGCTATAGCATAAACACCTAATCCAGTACATTTTAGAAATATTAAGGTAGTTGCAATGCTGATTATACTTGAAACCAGCAGTACAACAGAATATATCCTAACTTTATCAATGGCAATGAATATAGAATGAATGCTATACATATACGTGCTGATAATGATATCCAAAAGTACTAATATCATGAGGATATATATTTCCACTAACTGTGTTCCTGTATAGCTTGAGTCACTCAACCATAGCTTTAAAAAATTATATCCAAACACAATAATACCAGCATATGGAACTGTGAAAAACATCGTCAATATTTTCAACTGACTATTTGCTTCATCAACCAGTTTGTTGTTGCCATCTGACGCAAAAACTTTCGTTAGAGCAGAAGAGAAAATATTCGAAAACACTCCTAAGGCATTACTTAACGCCAAAGGTATTTGCTTAGCCAAAGAAAGACGCCCCATTATAGCGCTGCTAATGAACCAGTTGCTAAATAAAAGATCCAATCCATTGAGTAACAAATTACTAATATTGGATATCAATACCCAAAATCCAGATTTTAATAATACTTTTAGTTTATTGAAATCAAAATAATTTCTATCTATATCAAAATCAACAAACAATTTTTTGGTAACTTTGTAATTTCCCCAAAGTGTTACAATACCAGCAATAAGAGTTGCTAAACTCAAATAATAAACCTTTGCTGGTAAAAAAGAGAAAAGAGTATATATTAGTATACTTTTAATTACATTCGATACTATTTGCACAATCGAATTATAGTGCATTTTTCCTGTTGTAAATGCTGCAGCCGTATAAACTGTACCTATTAAAGATGTTCCCATATTTACAAAACTTAATAGAAATGTCAATTTAACTTGAAACACCAAAGCAGCTGTGATATTCACAATATATTCCAGTTTATAAACAAACGAAATGGAAATAATCAATATTAGCCCATACAAAAAGCAATTTGCAATAAAGACGGAGCAAAAATACGACTTTGCTTTTTCTTTGTTGCCTGAATTATATTCTACAGATATATACCTACAAGCCATCGAATTAATCGCAACAGAAACAAGGCTGGCATATGAGACAAAATTGTTAGCTAAATTTATAAATCCATATGCCTCTTCACCTAATTTTCCTACAACAAAAGGGGATAACCAAAAGCTAATAAACATTTGGACACCAAGTGTAATAAGTGCAGCAAATATATTTATTAAAGTAGCTCTTTTATTCTTCATCACTTATTTCCCCAATATGAACTCCTGAGATAACGTCTATCAAATACAGAAATCTTTCTTTCAATAACAGTTTCCTTTTTAAGACGTCCAAAGATTTTCTTACACTACTTTTTCTCTTAGCATACTGACCTTTAAAGGATTTGACATCAAATTTTGCTTGTTTACTTACAGCATATATTTTCTTAGGATATGATACTTCCATGCCATACGGATAGCAATACATTGGCTCTAATATGCGAACCCCTGGTTTGTTAATGATATATCTATTTAACTGCGATTCATCATGCCATTTTGCAATAATATTCTTTTTTAGGTCTTCCTCAATATTGCGTTTGAGCGTTTTTGACATCTTAATAAAGGCATTACTTGTACCACAGAACATCGCACCAATCACATAGTTTTCTCCACAGTTCCACGGTATATATGCCGTAGAAATTTTTCTTCTCTCATAAGGAAATTCTATTTTTCTTTTTCCATAGTATCCCGGATGAGCAGTCACAGATAACACCTCATTTTCTCTTGGCAAAAATTCTTCTGGTGTGACAATTTCATTGCAAATCATGTTCGCATTTGAAAACATCAAATAATCACATTTTTTCAGTTCATCTTCTATATTCAAAAATGTTGAGAATCTAAAAAGCGTAATGAGTGGCCAAGGCATTGGCTCAACCTTAATTTTTTTAACATTTAGATTTTTTTCAGCAAAGATTTCCTCGACATCCGTAAAGACGTAATATTTCTTCTCATAACTGGGCAAAAACTTATTTTCAAACGATTCATAGAAGTCCTTCCAAAATAAGGCATATGGTCCTGTACATATATATAATATTCCAATGCTTTTTATCATAAATATTCCTCACATTCTCTATACTTCAATTAAATGCCAGCTATCTTCATACAAATCAATTGGCATATCAACTAACATCCATCTGGATGGAGCTACAACAATTTTGTTATCCGCTTTAGATAAATACTGTGCCCACCAACCAAATGTAGTATTTCCTATAATAAAATTCTTACATTCACTCATTGCTGCAAGCGACACATAGACCGGTTGGCTTTTATCCTGAACTACATAGTCGTATTTTGAAGCGTCAATCAAATGTTCCAATACATAATCTACATTATCCGAGCAAATAAAAAACAACGGATTATCAACATTTTTTATTATATATTGAATGGCTTCTTCCCAATATTTCATTGAACACACATCGTACATGGAACTTCCAACATTATGCTCAACCTTTACGCTTATACAAACACTGTTTCGTTCACGCAATTTATTAAGTCCCGGATACTTGTCATAATCAGGAAATTGTGTCCCATCAAACAAAGTCAGCAAATCTGATTTAATTTCATTGAAGTATTTTTGTGACTGAAAATATCCCTCAATGTAAATCGGCTTTTTTATATTTAAATGCTGTTCCATATACCCATTTTCACAGAAGAAAAGTCCTGATTTATTAAAGAACGGATTTAATTTGCTTTCCATCTTAAACTTATCCATATAATTTTTCTTTCGTGTTAAAACTCGGTATATTTTTCTAAAAAAATATTGTTTTGACATCACAAACCGATTTTCAAGAATGCTTTCATGTATATATTCCACATTCGGCAAATCATAATACATTAATGAATTTTCCCAATTGCATCGGATAATATCGGAATCATCCATTATAATTGTGGGATTATCAGGCATTTCTAATTGTAGTTTTCTTGCAAATGCATATTGAAAAAGTTGATTTCCAATTCTCCCTTGCAATGGTAAATAAATTTTACTTTTCTCCATTTTCTTCATTATATTTTTCCCATCTTTTTGATTCGAAATTATATACTTTTAATATTTTTGCAGGATTACCTGCTGCTATAGAATAACTTGGTATAGATTTTGTAACCACTGATCCTGCTCCGATTATGCATTTCTTTCCAATAGAAACACCGGACAAGATACAAACCTTTTCCCCTATCCAGGAACCCTCACCAATAGACACATCCTTTGCTATTAATTTCTGATCCATGTATGGCACTGAGCTCTCAGGATTCATTCCGTGATTTTCGTTTGTTACAATAACATTTGAGGCAAATAATACATTATCTTCTATAGTTATATTGGCTTTGGATGAAGCTAATGCTGAAAATCCAAAGCCAATATAACAATTGTTTCCAATTGTTATATTGGCTTTATTGCTATCATTGCCATAAACCGAAAGACGACAATTATTTAGTATGGTAGTACCATTCCCAATTTCAATATTTCGACATCCTGACAACTGTAAATAAGGCCTTGCAATAATAGAATTTTTCCCAAATTTTCTAAACCTCTTTTTGGAACCATAACCGATTTCTTGCTTACAAATAATGACACATTTTATATAATGCCAAATTTTCTGCATTTTTTTATATAACATATCCAATCCCTTTATTTTAATTTTCTGTTTTCCATGATAATTTTTATTTTTGCATCGTCCCCCCAAACAGCCTTACTATCATATGGACGATCTGGGAATTTACCATAATCAAGTTTAATATTATAATTATTTTCTCTGATAAATCTTTCTACTCGGTCAGCCAACTTCTCAGGTCTTCCATGACATATATTTATAATGCCAACAACTTCATCTTGTTCAATTGCCGCCGATACTTGTTGTGAAAATTCATTATAGTCAATAAAATCCCATTGATTTTGTCCTGATGTAAATGGAAACAGTTTTTTTCCATCTTTTTCAGCTACAGTTATCTTTGAAAAAATTGAGCATCCATGCTCTGTATTACCAACAATATAATATCCCCTGAGCCACTGGAAAATAACATTATGATTTTTACAGATTAGCTTTGTCATGTTGCGTAACGCATCTTTTGATATACCATATAAGCTTTCGGGATTAGTAGGTGTATCTTCCTTTATGCTTCCCTCAAAAAAGCCTACTTCATGCATAGATCCTAACACTGCAATTTTTTTCACACCGTTTGCTGCCATTTTTTCTAAAAAATTATAATGCTTTGGCAAATCCATAACATGTGAAGTATCATTATGTACAAAACCATTTCTCCATGCCAGGTGCAACAAAATGTCCGGACTTTCAAATTCACAAAAGGGATCTTCTACTGAAAAAATATCACACTTAACAACCTTGGCACGTTTATCAATTTCTTCTGAATCATGATGACAAACAGCAATCACTTCATTCCCGTCATCACACAACTGTTTTACAATTCCAGTCCCCAAATACCCATTGGCTCCTGTAACTACTATTTTCATATATATTTCCTCCACATTCACCAGTCTCATCTATTTTGAAATTAAGTTATACAAGATTTCTTATCTTTAAACATACCTTTTCAATTCCCAAATAGTATGTATTGATATTTCCACACAATTTAACGAAATCAACAATGTTTGGAGAAGTTTTAATTCTTTTTTTTATTTTCTGAAACTTTTCATACTCTGCAATTTCACGATAATATAAATCAGAATTTAAATAATCCTGTATTTCTTGTTCTGTAACCCCTGTTTTTCTATTTTTGGATATAAATCTTCTTAAAATATACTGTTCAACCTTGTTACTATTTGAAATACTATCTGATCTGATTCTGTATTTCAAAATAAAATCATTAACATTCCCCAATTTAAAATGATTTTGCACGGATCGGCAAACAAAATCATAATCCTCACATCTTGGGACATCACGATATCCATTTAATTTAGTATATACTTCTTTTCTTACCAACCAAGTTGGGTGAGGAATACAGTTTCCCCATTTCAAAAAATGTTTTATTAAATACTTCTTGTATGGAAAATGCAATTTAGAAATATAATTTCCATTTTCATCAATTAAGCGTACGCTTCCACCAACTAAATCAAGATTATTTTTATCCAAATATTCTTTTTGTAATTTCAATCTATTTACTTCGCAAATATCATCCGCATCCATTCTTGCTAAATATTCTCCTTTGGATTGGCAGATGGCTTTATTTAAACTATTAACAAGACCAATATTCCTGTCATTTTTTATAACACGAATGCGGGGGTCATCAAATGAATAAATAAACACACTTAATTCTTCATTATTTGGATTATCAATTACAATTACAAATTCAATATTGGAATATGTTTGTTTTAAAACCGATTCTATACTTTCTCTTAGTTCAGAAACGGATTCATTGTAAGTACTCATTATTACACTTATGAGATCTTCCATATGCACTTCTCCTTCTAAGTCCTTCTATTAAACATTTTTCAGAAATTATTAAGTATGGTAAGACACTATAGTCAATCAAATCATTATCTATCAGATTACTGCATGCAACTACTATTATTAAAAAAAGGACAAATGTGTTATTTTTATACTTTTTTGCTACACAATAGATAAGAATACTTAGGAATATTATCATCAAAACTCCATACCTTATGATTAAAAACGCATATCCATTATCTATTACAATTTCGTTTCCAAAATATGCTTTATTTGACATTTTAGGAATTAAACTGATCCCCAAATTTTGAATCATATTCGCAATATACGTAAATCTATAAGAAAGCATATAATCGAGCATTCTAAAAAAAGCAACTTTATCCAACATTAATGGTATAAAAACGGAAAATGCAGTCAAAAGAGGAACTATAAGCTTAGCCCCAAAACCAACTATTCTATTAATTTTTTTCTTAAATCTGCCAGTTTCTATTACTGAATCAATAAACCATTTTCCTAATACTAACAAGAATGTCGTAAACAATGAGTTCCTTGAACCGCAGAAGCAATAAATTACCAAATCTACAGTTAAAAGTATAAAATAGTGTTTCTTTCTAAATATACCGGTTAACAACCCATATCCAACCAAATAGCTATATATCAATGGTAATACGTTACTATGATAAAAGCCTAAAGAATGTCGAGCTGCATTGTCAACCCATCTTTTAGTGATTTCGTCATTGTAAATTCCAACGATTGAAAATGTAAAAACACATAAAGTGAAAAATAACAATGTAAAATATGCCACCTTTAATATATCTTTGTCTTCTAATTTATTTACAAGAAAAGCAAATAAACTAATTAGAATAAATATTAATGCTCCGGATTTCATTAATACCAAGAGGTCTGCACATAATAAAATTATCACTACTCGAATCTGCTTTTTAGAATATGCTCTAAACATTATTCCAACTGTCAATATAACAAGTGCTATATACTTTGCCGGTATCGTCAACGGATACAGAACATCAGTATTTGATACATCACGATTGAATAGCGAAAAGACAAATAATACATATGAAATTGAAAAAGGGAGATTGTTTTTGTTTATTTTAAAGCTATTTTTGATCTTCATTTACCCTTTCCTCTTCCAATTTGACCTAAAGTATTTTTTATGTGCAAAAGCATACATATGGAAAAATATAATCTGAATTTTAATAGTGTTAATAAATAATAGTGATCCGTTTGCAAATATCCTTTTATAGATTTTAAGTAGCTTAATGCGTTATCAACCATATCATCCTTGCGGATATTGGTAAAATACTCTCTTTGTTGAGTATAGGACTTCCAAACTCCATATCGTGATTGCGTGATAGCACGTCCCACTGTCTGCATAACTTTTACTGCAAACAATTTTTCAAAATCACATATCTTCCAACTGTTCTTTTGGTTTCTAATTTGCTCAAGAACTGCCTTAAAGCCAATATAATAATTTTTATCAAATCTGCGGGTCATTCCGTCTCCAATGCGATAATCATAAAGTGCATCGTTCATATAAATAAACGATTTCGCTTTATTATATAGTTCAATGCTCTGTAATGAATCCTCACCATTTGAAACTTTATAAAACGATGAATAATTCTTATCAACATCAATGCAACTTCTTTTATATATTTTTGTACACAAACTTACAACACTATGGTCTTTCAAGAACGTCTCTAAAACACTTTCCTTATCTACTCTTATTTCTGGTTCTACAGAAAAAATATTTTTATAAGCAATTTTCTTAGAGTCACCCACCATATAGTTGTAATTAAATAAAATAACGTCCGGCTCAGTATATTTATTTATTACATTCTTTAATTTCAGTAACATACCTGGTTCTAATAAATCATCAGAATCACAATTCACAATATATTCTCCACTGACCTTCTTAAAACCATATCGCCTAGTCGCTAATAATCCTTGATTTTCTTTATGAAAAACTCGAATTAAATCTGGATATTTGTTTTCATAACTATCACAAATACTGCCACTGTTATCTGTAGAGCCATCATCAATCAGAAGAACTTCAAGATCATTATCAATTGCTTTTGACTGTTCTATTATAGAGTTTATACACTCATCTAAATATTTTTCTACGTTGTATACAGGGACAACAATACTGAATAGCATAAAATTCACCACAATCTTTCTTAATCATATAGGCCTAAATCAAAAACATATTCGTCAACGTATTTTCCACCATTGAGGGCATAGCTGAATTTAGATCCTTGTGTTATGGAACTAATTAAATATTTACATCTGGAAAGTAGAATCATTTTTACTAAGTATTTTTGCCCACGAAGTTTTTTGTTATCTTCCAAGACATTCGATCTGCTTAGAACATCTTTACCATCATAATCATAGATAAATGAATCATATGAAACGATTTTGATGTACTCTCCAAACTTATTTCTTAAATCATCATAAACATTTCCATCTTCTGTAACTAAAAAAACAAAAGCATGATATTGTTCAATAAACTTTTCAATTTGCTGTTCCACTTGCTTCACATTTGGCTGCACATATTCACCGGAAGGACGCAATTTTATATAATCCGTTCCCCTTACATAAACGCCAATACAATTATCTATATCGAGAGCCTTTGCTTCTTTTTCTACAATAGTTAAAACCTCATCACTAAAACATAAATTCTTGTTTAAAAGCTCATAGCTCATTTTTTCAAGTTTTTTATTAAAAAAAATCTCCGTTTCAAACAGTCCAATTGGATTAACATCTTTTAACGTCCAACCGGACAGATAAACATTTTTACTATTGTAAACTTCCTCTTCTTTAATATCAGAAGGCTGTTCAAAAAAATAATTCCAAACATTATTTTTTCCATCATAATACTGCGTCTTATAATTTTTCCAATCTACGAATGGAATGTATCCATTTTTCTTTGCGTATTCTATGTATATGACCTGTTTATGAATTAATGATAGTAGCCCTTCCACTCCATCCTGATAATCCGGCTTTATAATATAAATCACTTTGTCAGCATTACATTTACCATAGCTTTTCTTTTTTTGAAGAATATTCCTTCTTGCAATGAAATAATAAATATATTTTAATTTATATCCTAAAAATCTATGCTTTCTTTGAAATTTCAACCCTACAGGCATATATTAATTCCTTCCGTTTTTTAACCTCACCAAAATTTCATTGATTAAACCCTTATCAATAGTTTCCGAAAATTTCCTGGCAAATAAATTGCATTTTCGGAATCAACATATCTATGTCCTTTAATCTGTATGTATATGGATTTCCGTTTTTTCCTCTGCTCCAATCAATGCAGCGAAGATTTGCCGCCTGTTTGTCAGCCGATTGAAAAATATAATCCTTAAAACCGCAATTATATGCTATTGTTTGGATAAATACCGCTATCCAAACACTCTATTAACTTTTTCAGCTGCCACCAATTATTATGTGCAATAATTAAAAAAGCATGTTTAATCATAATCCACCGATTTCTTTTACCTTATCTCACCAATTCGTCTACTATCTCTTCCAATTTCCTACAAAACTTTTCATTATTGCTGCTCATACCATGACCCATCTTAGCAACAATATCATCGTAATTTTTAATCACATCACCAAGTGTGCTTATGTCCTCAACTGGGATAATGGTTCCCATTCTCTCTGCGACATTTCTTGCAAATTCCACCTGGTGGTCATTCACATGTTCATCAAACCGATGTTGACGGGGTACAACGATAGGTGTCTTACCGATTTGCAGAGGCATGATAAAACTTGCTGGGCCTCCGTGAGTGATAATAATACGTGCATCCTCAACATTCTTTATCATCTGCTGATAAGGAATGAGCTTACTCCACTCACAATACTTAGGTTCATATGTACTGAAGCCAGTCTGCATAATTACATCTTCCTGAATTATGCCATCTTTTTTTAGTTCATCTATTTTCTTGAGTAACCTGTTAAAAGATTGCTCATGTGTTCCAACTGTTACAAAAATCATTATTTTTTCCTCTAAAAGACACTTCCCAAGTTAATTGCTTTTGGATAGACTTCTTTTTGTTCTTCCCACTGCACAATAAACTTATCAACTATCGGATATACCATTTTTCCTGTCATTGTAGGTTTGTCTATACGATCAAACACTTCTATATAAACAAGTTTTGCTCCGAATAATTTTCCTAAGTAAAAAAATGGAACAGCTACAGCCGCACCGCTTGAGATAATCACATCCGGTCTTTCTTTTTTTAAGACCTTCCAAGCTATTTTTGTATTTTTAATCAATGCCTTCAAACTTCTGTTTGTAGGATAATAGCACGGATACATCTTCTCACCTTCAAGAATGCTGCGCGCATCTTCTTTGTAAAAGGTTACCCAAAATCTGTCTTTGTCTTTCCAGAATGGTTTGAGCATATACAAATGTGTAAGATGTCCTCCTGACGAACCTACAAGACATATTTTCATATTTTTCTTATTAGCTTTTCTTTTCATCGTTATACTGCTCCATCATTCTTTATTACACCTAGCACAGTCTGAAATATTATCTTAATATCCCCCTTCAAACTCCACTCCCCAATATACTGGGTATCCAGCTTCACCACTTCCTCAAAGTCCGTGATATTGCTTCTTCCACTCACCTGCCATAGTCCGGTCAGTCCCGGCCTGAATGACATTCTGGCTCTGTGGTGTGGTTCATACTTCTCCCACTCGTCGAGTGTCGGTGGTCTGGTACCTACGAGACTCATATCTCCTTTGAGGATGTTCCAAAACTGCGGCAACTCATCTATTGATGTCTTCCTGATAAACTGTCCTATGCCGGTTTTCTTTGTTCCATCCGGCAGTATCTTATTGCCTATGATTCGCGGGTCGAAGTCCATCTTAAACATCATTCCGTCACTCACCTTGTTTTGTGCCATGAGCTCCTTCTTTCGCTCCTCGGCATCCATGTACATGCTTCTGAATTTGTACATCTTGAACTTTCTTCCGTTTCTTCCGATTCGCTCCTGTGCGAAGAAAATCGGTCCCGGTGATACTATATAAATTGCCGGTCCCACAAATATCGTCACTATCAAGGTTATAATACATCCGACCAGCCCTCCTATTATGTCCATGCATCTTTTTGCAAGAAGCTGTGTGGTGCTCGCATAGTTCATACTGGCTGTGATGACTGTGTAGTCACCGATTTTTTCTATCTGATTAAAGCTGCCTGCCATGGCTTTGTTTTTGGTGATGCCTCTGTGAACAGCTATTCCCATTTCCAGGAATATGTCTGCCATTTCGTAGGGATATTCGATCTCCGCACATGGTGGGATAAGTACCTCGTCCACCCATTCCTCACAGGCGTAGTCTACTATCCCGTCATGGTTTGTAACAATTGGTATTTCGCATATTGTTTTACCCTTCAGGTCGGCATCTGTTGCCGCTGCCACTATCTGTGTGTATCCAAAGCCATTTTCCTTTAGTCCGTGAAGTGTCTCCTCAAGGAGTTTTTCCGGTGCTATGACAAAGAGTGATTTTTTCGATGAAGCAAAGCTTCTTTTTTTGACAATTTTCTTTAACACCACTCTGCCTAAGTACGACACGAGAATATATATTGGAATCATGATGTAGTAAGACATACGCGAATATATCTCGCCCATCTGTGTGGTAAACAGGAAGAAGGTCGTTATTATTTCCACAAGTGCCACATGCTTACATGTAGCTATGAACTCATCGAGATAGCCGCGCTTCAATACGTTTTTGAAGGCATCGGATACTATTTCCACGAAGAAATCTATGAGCAGAAATGCTACTGCCAGTATCCTGTAGTCTTTATCTATGTATGGATTGCCAAGTCCAAAGCGCCATATGTATGAGACTATGAATGCTATCTGCATACACAGGACATCTAAGAGCATAAAATCTATATGCTTGGTCCAGCCTCTTCCTTTCTTTCTGTACATTTTTTCTGTTTCTCCCTGTATTTCTTGATTACCCTATTTCCAGTTCATCCCTATACTGTCGAGCCTTGCTATGCGCTCTGTGTCGAGCACCATGCCGCTGGCGTTCGGGTTTTTTCTTTTGCATCTGATATTTGATATCCAGCGTCCCAGCTTCACTCCGTCTGTGGAATATGATACCGGCACGTCCAGATTGCCGTTTTTCTCGTAATATGTTTTCGCAAGCTCAAACTTTCTGTTCCACTGTATAGCGGTCTTGCTTTCTAACCTGTAGCCTATACTCTGCAGCCGTTTTAGCTGTTCATCTGTCATTGAGTGGCTATTGGTCTGGTTTGACAGCCACCGTCCAAGCGGTATGCCATCTGCTGTGACGTACTTTGCAGGTACTTCGAGGTTTCCATGCTCCTTGTAGTAGGCTTTGGCTGCACTGAAGTACTCTTCCCACTTCTGCTTGTTGCGGTCCCATATCATGCCAAGCTCCTCGAGTGCTTTTCTCTGCTCATCGGTGAGTGCCTGCTCTATGCCATACTTTTTCACCTTGAAGCGCATGTTGTTGTTCCATGAGCCGAGCCTGAAGCCTGTAGGTGACACGTATTTGGCCTTGATGTCCAGATTGCCGTAGGTATTGCGGTAGCATTTCAGTTCTTCAAGTACCTCCTGCCAGCTTGAGTCCGTGACATCCCATATCATGCCTATGTCGTTTAGCTTTTGTATCTTTTCCCAGGTGAGGTTTCCGGATATATTGCCTGACTTCACACGCCTCTGAGTGTTTATCCATGCTCCCAGTGTGAGTCCTGACTCAGTGACATAGCTCTTTGGTATCTTGAGATTTCCATTTTCCTTATACCACTGCTTTGCTGCCTCATAGTATGTGTCCCAGGCACTTCCCAGATTTTCCTGCAGGTGCATGAATATCTCCCTGCTGTCCTTGGTCTCGTCTATAATGCGGAATCTGTCGTCAAAGTGCTCTCTTGGCGAATGAGTGTCAGGATACAGCAAAAATGCTTCCTGCATCTCGTTTTTCAGGCAGTCTATGCAGTACAGACTGTCAAAGTTGTTTACCAGGTCAAATATGACAGGCTGGTTTTTGCTTCCTGCTGACAGTGCTCTGCCTATCTGCTGCAGATAGATGATTGGCGACACTGTAGGGCGAAGCAGTATTACTCCGTCCACATCGTCCACATGTATGCCCTCGTTCAGCATGTCTATGCAGTAGAGGAGCTTTAGGTGGCTTCCTGTGTCCTTTTTGAATTCTGCAAAGGCTTTGCTGGTTGATGCATCGTTGTAGTACGCTGTGTATATGTGTGGCTTTTTGTCCACCTTGCTAAACCAGTCCCCTGCCTGCGCCTTCATCTCATCCATATGCTCTCTGCCCGAGCAGAATACTATGTATTTGCCATCAGGCTTTGTCATCTGTCTGGCAAATACCTCTGTGAGGCCGTCTGCCTGCTCGAGTGCACGCTTTAGCTGCTCTAGAAGCTTTTCGTTTTCCGATACAAGTCCCGGGTTTGATAAGCCCTCGATTCGTTTTTTCAGTTGTTCGAGCTCTTTCTTGTATGAATACATGGCTATGACATATTTAGGCTCCGGAAGTATTTCTCTCACGATTGCTTCTCCGAGTGTCATCTCTGAGGCTATGTTGCCCTCAAAGAGCTCCTCTGCCATATTGCGCTGGTTATCCAGATAGCGTATGTTTGTCGCTGAGAGCCCCAGGCGCTTTGCGTTCGGATATGCTTGCAGAAGCTTTTTCACACTCTTGCCCCACTCTGCGGCTCCACAGCGGTGGAACTCATCAAGTATGATATAGTCCGGGCGCAGGGTGTCTATGCTGTCCTCATGCTTCATGAGTCTGCTGTACGAAATGTATTCTATGTTTGAGAACTGTGTGTCTATGTTCTCAAGCTGTGTCTTGTAGATGTACTCACTTGGCGATAGCCATAGAAAATGCTTGTGCGGATGCTGCTCCACGAGCTTGAAGGCTATCATCGACTTGCCCGTGCCTGTCGGATGGATGACGGCTGCCATCTGCTTTTCCTCCAGCATGGTTTCGACTGCTCTGTATGCATCTTCGTTGTGTTTATAAAGATGTATGCTCATTTGCTGCCTCCGGGTGAAACACTACATTAAAAGGGAGGTTGGATTTCGCAGATTATTACAATCTGCGAAATCCAACCTCCCTTATGTATAAAATAAGCATTTTATATAAATATGACCATTTTTCTGACCATTTATGGGATAACTATAGAATTGATTGCGGAGCGCTTGGTCTCCAGATTTGGATGCATATAGCGATTCAATGTAATATTTACATTGGAATGTCCAAGAATCTCACTTACACTCTTAGCGTCGGCGCCGCTGCTGATACAGTTTGTGGCAAAGGTGTGGCGCAATGCATGAAAGTGAGTATTCCCGATACCTGCTTCTCTTATATAGATATGGAATCTATTCTGATAAGTGCGGGGATCCATAGGCTGATTTTTCTTTAGAAAATAAGAGTCACCTTTTATTGAAGTGTTATAATAATCTGACAGCTTGTCATATATAAAGTCCGGGATAGGAATCTCACGAAGTGAATTTGAAGTCTTTGGTGAATCTATATATAAAGAAGTCTTTTTCGTGGCTGTGTGGTTATTTTGTGATGAAACGGATGTGTGTACCGTATCTACCGGAAGTCTCTGCACTGTGCGATTGACATGCAGAGTGCGACTAATCATGTCGATATCTTCCCATTTCAGGGCACAAATTTCTCCTAAACGCAGCCCCATAAAAAGGCACAATAAAATACCGAGCTTATAGATATCAAGCTCGGTAAGAAGATACTCGGTTAGCTTTTGCTGGTCTGTTGTATTGATTGTATTTATGTTGTTTGAGGATGTGACGGATGAACGCTTTGACCTGTACGACAGATGAATTTCTACGGTGCCATATGTGGCAGCTCCATATGCAAGGATTGAATTGAATATACAAAGTATGCTCTTTGTAACGCTCTCACCGGCTGTCTCAGGCAACTCCTTGAATATTTCATTCTGATTTAACTCACCTATGACGCTTTCTCCCCAGTTCGGTTTGATATATTTGTTGTATATAGTAGAATACTTTTGAATGGTAGAGCACTTCCGGCTGGATGCTATACTTTCAAGCCATTTCTCAGCGACTTCTTTTACGGTGATAGCGGACTGCTTTGGGGCTGCTGTTTGATTAAGTGAAGCAGCTTTTGCTGTAAGCAGCCTTTCTGTTACTTCCTTATAGCTGTGGCCATATACCGATTTGCACTTTTTGCTGCCGGCTGTGTCTACTATGTAGTAGCGCCCCTCCCAGCGTCCGTCGGTTCTCTTTCTGATGTTGGTTCCTCTTCTTGACATAATGTATGCCTCCTTGTGATTATTTATTTCAATAGAAGAGGAATGAAATACTTAATATTTATCTGTTTTCCATATGTCTTTACCATTTTGGAATGCTCTCAGCTTTGTGAGTTTCTTTTCATATAATGCTTGTAGCCTTGGAATACGCATATGACGTTCGATTAAATCTTTTTTATACAAACTAAAATCCATTTCTGCTTTATCAATATTTACAATATTTCTATCCTTTACATATGATAGAAGCCGTACTTCTTTAGAAATAAAAGAATGTGTCTTTATCTCATCAATACGAATTGAACCAAGATGCTCGTATGGAATATTATAGAACATAGAATTACCGGAATCATATATAGGTGCAAATCCAAGTATTTCTAATGTGTCAGGATTTCTGACTATAGAAATATTATTCATGTGTCTGTCGGTATTTGAAATGAGATAGTCAGTCATTATTTCATAATCCATAAAATAATCAAACTCTTCTTCTTTTATTCCCAAACCAAGACAGACCTTTTTCAATGGATAATAATATGATTCATTTTGCTTAAGCTTGACTGATTGCAATAATTCCCATGCACTGATACATTCCAGATTTTCTGAGCAAAAATCATATGAAAGACATCCAAGTCCTTCAATTCCACCTTCTACTGTTAACAATGTGGGAGTGTATACTGTGAAATTTTCAAATTTTTGTTTTCTATGAAGTTCTGTTGCAAATAGTTCGTTTATACTTTGCTGGTATGATTCTCCATAATTACCTTTAATCATATATCTGCGGCCTGAAGTGTCAATACACCATTTTTTCTGAAGTTCTCCCTGTGAAGCAGCGCAGTTAAATTTTGTTTTCTTCCTTAAATCAAGTAAATTGTCCTTGTTTAGTGTTATTTCACCAAATGTATCTACGAAATCATTTGTAAACAGATTTACATCTTTCCATTCGATATCTTCACCACGAGGTTTAATCCAATAACAATCCGACAAACTTAAGGCCAAATTATCTACCAAAGCACTGTTTGTTGAAGAATATCCAAGTCTTTGCAGGGCAGTCTTAGCTCCGTGCCTCGTCTTAGGAATAGCCCTGTCCTTCCACCAATCATGAAATTTCATATCATTCATCTGTCCACCTATAGGAAAGTGGGCAAGAGCTGCTTCATTTTTTCTGTAATTTCCGAGAGTTCCACCTTCTGTCAGCTCCATCAGGCAAACAGGTATATCTTTATGCATTAAATAGTATTCTTTAGCTATTTTCTTCGCCATATATTAACTCCATATAATATCTTCTGTTTTATCAAGTCTACAGTCACGATTAAATTTATCAACTATTTCATAATAGGATTCAAATAAATCAGCCACATATAATGAAAGATTTCTTTCCTTAACACCATCAAGATCTTCACCTATCTTGATTTTTGTACCTATTGAATCAATTAAATACCCAGCGTCTCTGTTATAATAATAAATCTTACCGTTATTATCTTCAATTTTACACATATTATCATTATCTATCGGTAACTGGTTGGCAATCAATTTTATAATATACGGCGTTGGCGAGCTTTCTCCCTGCTCCCATTTTTGCAATGTACTTATTGGTATATTGAACATCTTTGAAAAACTACGTTGCGAAAGGCCGGTAGTATTTCGTATTTCCTTAATGTTCATAATAACAAACCTCCCATAAAAAATATATCCAATTTGGTTACTCTTTTTGTTATTATACCCAAATCGGATATATAATGTCAATATAATTTAATTTATTTCTGACCACAATTTTGACCATCTAAAAATAAAAAATATATAAAATACATCCCAATATTCCCTTAAAATTGTGAAAAGATACAAAAAAAGATACAGCAGTTGACATAAATTGACTAAAGTTTTATGATATATCTAGTGTTTTTAACCGAGGTGATTTTCGCAGATTGTAATAATCTGCGAATTTTTTATTACATTCTTTCTGATTAGGCATTAGCATAATATCATGAAAAAGAGAGCGGGCCGGCGAATGGGAAGTTCGCCGGCCCAGATTTACACTAGGAGCAAAGTTTATACTTTGCGGAGATAAAATATATTTATAGAAAACCAAATATTTGGTGATCTATCATTTTGTTTTGTGGCCATTCCTGTTGTCGCGGCCACGCTATAGTTCTGATTTGCTTATACCGCTGCCAGCTTCTTTCCAAGCTCTTCGCAGGCTGTCTTTGCATCATCGTCCGGTGCATCCTGGCAGATAACACCCTCGCCGCCTACCACTGTAGCTCCGGCTGCTGTCATCCGCTCTACCCAGTCGCGCATCCACTCACCATCGCCCCATCCATATGAACCGAACAGACCGATTGTCTTGCCTGCCACGCAGCCCTCAAGCTCTGTGACAAACGGCTCCATCTCGCCCTCCTCAAGTACCTCTGCACCCATTGCAGGGCATCCGAGTGCGAATGCTGTCTCTGATTTAAGCTCATCTATTGAAGCACTGCTTACGAATACGATTTCTGCTTCCTTTCCGGCATCTGTGACGCCCTTTGCAACTGCCTCTGCCATTGCTGCTGTATTGCCTGACTGTGACCAATAAACTACACTGATTTTGCTCATTTTAATTCCTCCTATACCGCTATCTGCTGCGGTTCTTCTTTATATATTTCCAGTATCAGCCTCATATCTATATCCTCGGCCAATAGCTGTATGACACTTTCCTTCGCCTTTTCAAAATCCTCAAACATCTTCTTTTTGAGTGGTACGTTGCGGTACACCTTCCAGTATCCTGAATACAGGCAGCCGCATCCGTTATGCTCTATAAAGCCTCTCACATCCTCTATCGGATATCCAAGCAAAAGCCCCATCTCATGTGGAAACTGCTTGTGTTCATCATTCAGATACGCTTCGTAGCGTTTTTTGAATCTAAGTAATATCTTGCCGAATGAAAAATCCTCATATCCCGCTTTCTTTAGTATGTCCAAAGCCTCTGAATTATTCAGATATGCTTCTAAGAGGCTCCTGCGGAATAAGAGGAAGGCGGTTTTCTCATTCCTTGCTGCGAGCCTGAAATGTGATATCCCGGAAGCCCTCAGAATCACTCTCATGGCACTCTCATCAGTGCTGTCTATCATGAGCATATTTGAAATTCTCGCTCCTGTAATTAGCGGGGCACACTGGAGGGCAAGCTGCATTTCCACGCTCTTTAAATCCATGCTCATAGCAATCTGAAATACTTCCTGGCACATTTTGGCTCCTTTCGTGTTAGTTATCTCTAACCTGAGTTAAATATATCTTACTTGTACCTATATGTCAAGTATTTTTTTGCCATTTTTACACTTTTTATTCTCAATTAATTACAACAAAAAACACACTAAGAATCTTTAATTCTCAGTGTGCTTTCCTTATTGCCGTTCTTCTTTTTATACAATTCCTATAAAACCAGGCTTATGACACCTGCACTCTATACATATTTTTGCGGTCAATCGCTCCAATCTCTTCGAGCGTATTGATCATCCGATACACCGTAGCAGTCCCGATAGAGTGGTCTATCTTCGATGCCCGGTAATAAATCTCTTTGCAGCTTCCACACTCGCCCTCGAGGATTACATCAAGTAAAATAAGTCTCTGCTTTGTAATCCTGCATCCGCTGTCCTTTAGCTTGCCAACGATTACCTCTTTTTGCTCTATTGCTTCTTTCGACATACATCCTCCTATCGTTACCGATGCCGGCAGATGCAGCTTAAGCGGCAGATGAGTTCTTTCCATGAAATGCCCATCCTGTGCTTCATACACACCATGCCGCGGATTAATGACAGCCCTTGCAATGACTGCAGTCCATTCCACACTGCAGGCTCTTGCCTGCTTTCTTTGATTTGATTATTGTCCTGATTACAAGTGCAACTATCACTACGAGAATTGCAATTACAATGATATCAGCCAGCATGTCATCATCTCCTATTCACTACAAATGCTACTAATTATACTACTGTGTTATTTCTTTTCCTTGAAAAATCCTATTATTATCTTTACGGCAAGCCCCAGCAGGCATAGAAGAACTATGACTGCTATGAGGTCTGCCGTGTTAAATTCCAGATTGATTCTCATTTAAACGCCTATTACACGTTTGATGCCGCAAATGAAGTGCTCTTTACTGTTGCCTTATTAGGGTCCTTTCTGAACAATAAGTATAATACACCTGCAAGGAGTACAAATGCAACTACTGTCCAGAAGTTGAAGGCTACCTCACCTATGCAAAGTCCCACAATCTGGTAGAACATAAGTGTTACACAGTAAGCTGATACGTTCTGGAATATGATTGTAAACCAGAAGAACTTACGGTTGTTAAGCTCTTTTGCTGTTGTTGAGATAGCTGCAAGACATGGTGAGTCAAACAGGTTGAACAGCAAGAATGATACTGCTACCATTGTTGTTGGGAAGAATGCTGCAAACTGATCATGCATGCTTACTGCATACTCTTCTACCTCTCCAAGTCCTGAGAGTACACCCATTGTTGAAACGATACCCTCTTTTGCTACAAAGCCTGAGAGTGATGATGCAACTGCCTGCCATGTATCGAATCCAAGTGGTGCAAAGATAACTGCGATTGCAGATCCGATTACTGCGAGTAAGCTGTTTTCTGTGTCAACAAGTCCGAATGCGCCATCCTGGATGCCAAAGCTTGAAAGGAACCACATAACTGCACAGCAGAGGAAGAGGATTGTTCCGGCCTTCTTGAGGAATGCCCATACTCTCTCCCATACGTGTAACAGCACACCCTTTACTGAAGGGATATGATACTGTGGGAGCTCCATTACGAACGGTGCAGGCTCGCCTGCAAATGCTCTTGTCTTCTTTAAAATGATACAGTAGATGATTGTGAGGCCGATTCCTGCAAAGTACATAAGAGGTGCCATCCACCAGCAGCCGTCACCCATGATAAAGCCTGCGATAAGTGCGATAACCGGAAGCTTTGCTCCACATGGGATATTTGTTACTGTCATCATTGTCATACGACGGTCTTTTTCGTTCTCTATAGTACGTGTTGCCATGATTCCCGGTACTCCACATCCTGATCCGATGAGGAATGGGATGAAGGACTTTCCTGAAAGACCAAATCTACGGAAGATTCTGTCCATGATGAAGGCTACTCGTGCCATGTATCCGCAGTCCTCAAGGATTGAGAGGAATAAGAATACGATAGCCATCTGTGGTGCAAATCCGATAGGTGCACCAAGACCTCCGATGATACCGTCAACTACAAGTGATACAAGCCATTCAGAGCAGCCTACATTTTCCATGAATGTCTGTACTGCCGGCTGAATCCACTCACCAAAGAGTGTGTCGTTTGTCCAGTCTGTTACAATTCCACCGAGTGATGATACTGCAACATAGTATACAGCCCACATGATAAGTGCGAAAATAGGCAGTGCCAAAAATCTGTTTGTAACAATCTTATCAATTTTGTCTGATACTGTCTCTTTTCCGGCGCGTGCCTTCTTTACGCATGAGCCGATGATTGAAGATATGTACTGATATCTCTCGTTTGTGATGATACTCTCTGTGTCATCATCGTATTTGTCCTCGAGAGCTTTAATCTCTGCGTCTACGTTTGGAGCACTCTTTAATACCTCAGAAATCTTTGAATCACGCTCTAAAAGCTTGATTGCAAAGAATCTCTTCTGATTCTCTGCTACTGCAAGACCAAGCTTATCCTCGATGCCTGCGATTGTGCTCTCCACATCATCTGCGAAGTGATGTACTCGCTGAACGGATTTACCTGACTTAGCAATCTGGATTGCCTTCTCTGCGGTCTCCTTGATTCCTGTCTTCTTTAAAGCTGAAATCTCAACAACCTCACAGCCGAGCTTCTCGCCGAGTGCCTTGATATTGATTTTGTCTCCGTTTTTCCTTACGATGTCCATCATATTGACAGCCATAAGTACCGGAATGCCAAGCTCGATAATCTGTGTTGTCAGATACAGATTACGCTCGATATTTGTTCCGTCCACGATATTGATAATCGCATCCGGCTGCTCTCCGATTAAGTAATTTCTTGCAACAACCTCCTCGAGAGTATATGGAGAAAGTGAGTAAATACCCGGTAAATCCACCAGGTCTACATCCTTGTGACCGATAAGCTTTCCCTCTTTTTTCTCAACTGTAACACCAGGCCAGTTACCAACATACTGATTGGCACCTGTTAAGGCATTGAACAGTGTTGTTTTTCCGCAGTTCGGGTTTCCTGCGAGAGCAATTTTTACTGCCATGTTTTAATCTCCTTATTTTTGTTTGCTCATTCTGCCTATAGTTTGTATTTGCTAACCTATAGTCAAAAAAAATTTACTCTACTTCTATCATAGAGGCATCGTCCTTACGAAGTGATAGCTCATAGCCTCTCACTGTCACCTCTACTGGATCGCCAAGCGGTGCCACCTTGCGGATAAATATCTCAACACCCTTAGTAATTCCCATATCCATGATACGTCTCTTGACTGCACCCTGGCCTGTGAGCTTGACAACCTTGACTGTCTCGCCTACTTTGGCTTGCTTTAATGTCTTCATGCTGACTACTCCTTTTTTAATTTTATTGTTGTTTAAAAAATTTATATAAACGTTTGCATAATATCATATACAAAGTCGTTTAAATCTTAAATTATTACAGCTTATACAGCACATTGATGCATGTGTTGTATGTGTTATATATGTTATATATGTTATATATGTCATACATGCTATATCCATGCCTGTTACATATGTTATATCAGACCATGATCTTATTTGCCATGTCCTTGCCGATTGCTACTCTGGCGCCCTTTACATTGACTATCATATTGCCGGCTATCTCTGAGATGACAGTCACCTCTCCGCCTACTACAAAGCCCAGCTTCTCAAGGAAAGCTCTCACCTCTTCCTTTCCGCCGATTTTCTTGATTATCTGTGCCTCCCCAGCACCACTCATTGATAATGGCATCATATTTACCTCTTTTCACGTCTTTTCTTCATGACTTTAATGATAAAAAACATCATTTGGTAGCTCTTACGGCTGTTAGTATACTCTAACGTAACTTAGATGTCAATAATATTTTTTAGATTTTTCTTACTTTTTTCAGTTGTGGCTAATAGGGTGGGGCCCAAGACTCAGTACCATCGGGCTTGCTCGCGGAGTCTCACCAGCTTAGTACTCTCGCGTTCGCTACGCTTCGCTGCTAAGATACTGTACGAAATTATGCTTGTTAGGATTTTCTGCAATTTCAGCTTCTTTTTCACGCAATTTTTCTGGCTTATGGGCTGGGTTGGGAAACAGTTTAGATACTGTTAGAATTATGCCCACAAAACGCAGAAACGCTCCTGCAAGGACGCAGGAGCGAGGAGAACCGCGCCATGGACGGCGCGTTTCGACTGTTTCGTCAAACATAGAAACCCTAAAAAGCATAATTCATACAGTATCTTAACTGTAAAGCGTAGCCTGCAGGAGAGTACGTGTGCGACACCAAGTGCCCGGGGCGCGCGTACCGACCTCAGTCAAAAAAGTATATTATAATATTATATTACGTAAAACCAGCTCGAATCCGTCTCCATCTCGCTGGCCACAAGCTCCTTTCGCTCTCCTGTTCTGATGGAAAGCTCCTGGTTTTTGATGCTCACACGAGCCCCCGGCTCGATAGATGAGGTAATAAATGCATTACTTCCGATGACAGCACCTCTTCCGATGACAGTCTCACCACCAAGTATAGAAGCTCCGGCATAGATGATGACATTATCCTCAATAGTAGGATGTCTCTTCACGCCCTTTAGCTTCTGACCGCCTCTGGTAGAAAGTGCTCCGATAGTCACACCCTGATATACCTTGACATTGTCACCGATAATAGTAGTCTCACCGACCACGATGCCTGTTCCGTGGTCTATAAAGAAATTCTTGCCAATAGTGGCACCCGGATGAATATCTATACCGGTTTTGCTGTGTGCATGCTCTGTCATCATACGCGGGATGAGCGGTACTCCAAGCAGATGCAGCTCGTGGGCTATACGGTTTGTAGTGATTGCAAGCAGACCCGGATAGCAAAGGATAATCTCATTGTAATTGTAGGCTGCAGGGTCTCCGTCAAAAAACGCAGCCACATCAGTCTCCACCAAAGCCCTGATTTTTGGAATCCTTTTAAAGAAATCATTGCTGATTTTCTCAGACATATTGACAAGCTCGTGATGTGATAAGCTCCTGTATTTAGGATTCTGCGGCAGGGCAAGCACCACCTGCTTGCGCAGATTGTACATGATATCCTCCAAAAGAACAGCAATCTGGCTGTCCAGGTTGTAATATCTGAAGCTCGTGCCCTTGAAATATCCCGGATACATTATCTTAATAAGCTTTGAGAGCAGATCACAAACAGCCTCCTTGTCTGGCTGTGAAAATAGTGCCTGCTGATTTATGATTTTGTCATCATGATAATCGTCAAGTATCTGTGATACAAGCCCTTCTATCATTTCTTTATTATTATCCATATATTCGAAGCCTCCGAATTTACTATTTATAATATTTTTTTGCCTCCATACGCTCCTCCCATGTGCGGTTTATTATACCGCCTATGAAAAGCACATACATGCAACCATATAACCATACCATTATAAGCGCAATAGTGGTCATTGTGCCATAAAATGAAGAATAATTATTGTATTTATCCACGTACACCGAAAAGATTCCCGAAAAAATCATCCATGCAGCAGCCGCAAATACCGCTCCCGGCAGCTGGTACTTTGCCCTCTGCTTCTTGTTTGGCAGAAACACATAAATCACCCAGAAAAATAAAATAAGCACCGGCAGGCAGATTACCAGACGATAATCGACCACACTGCCTATTATACTTCCAATTATATGATGAACATTCGAAAAATACATCTTCCTGAGCATATTTCCAAACACCATGATACCCAGTAAAAAAATGAGTGCCAGTGCAAAAACGATACTGTAAAGCACCGAATATATTCGCCGCAAAATAAAATTTCTGTTTTCCTTCACATGGTACATATCATCAAGCCCAAGCTGAAACGAAATAAAAGCCTTTGAGCTTAAGTACACGGCTGTAATCATCGTGATAGAAAGCCTGCCTGTGCCGCTGGCATACACCTCACTTGCCAGATCCTTCATGATGTCGCCAAACGACTCAGGAATAAACGAGCTCGCCCACATCAAAAAATCAGCCTCTGTAAGCGGTGTCCAGCTCAGCAGTGAAAAGAAAAACAATAAAAACGGGAAAAACGACAGCATCAAAAAGAAGGCTGCCTGCCCTGCGTATGCAGAAATAGAGCTCTCTGAAAAATTGGTCACAAAATCAAAGGCTGTCACAATGATATCCCATCTTCTGCTGTATTTCCTCGCACTTTTTTCTTCGATGTTAGATTCTTTACAATCACCACCTACGGCCTTACGTTTCTCCGTTTTGATTCCCAGCGTTTTACTACCTAAATCCGGTCTACTTTGCTTTGTCATCTGCCTTCTTCTGGAATTTCTCCTCAAATACTATAAAACGCTCATGAGTACCCTCACCAATGAGTCCTGCCTCATCAAAAGCCTTTACAGAAAAAGTGAGTGCTCTACCATCCACCTTCACAAGCTCCGACTCACAAGTCACCTTCATGCCAACCGGTGTAGCCGAAACATGCTTAATATCAAGCGCAGTACCAACAGTACCACTTCCCTCCTCAAGCTCAGGCGCAACACTCTCAAAAGCTGTATTTTCCATCAGCGCAATCATAGCCGGAGTAGCAAACACATCCATCGTACCGCTTCCCATAGCCTTCGCTGTCTTATCCAAAGTCACTGTAATCTCTTTCTTACCTTTAATACCTGTCTGTAACATATCAGTCTCCTTATATCTATATTATAAAATAAATCCTAGCATTTTTACGCCACAATGTCCAGTGAAAAATAAGTTTATAAACTTTTCACAATTCCAAAAATACCCAATTCATGCGGTTTTCTGTCGTTTTGTTAGCACTCACTATTTTTGAGTGCTAATTTTCTATTGACTTTTCCGAATTACAGACTTATTATCATATTGTGTTTATTTAACAGATAAACCTTTAAATGCTATCAAATGATTAAATAAGTCTAACTGATTTGATCATCTTTTAATGACCTACATTCGCGGAAATAAGCTAACATTGCGAGTAGCAGACAGTTGTTCTGAAGATAAAATATGAACTGCCACAGGGTTCCATTACCGGACAAAGTGGCACAACCAAAAGTATGCCACAAACTATCCATACAAAATCCTGTGGCTGACTTCATATTTTCTCTGAGGAATTATTGTCTGCTACGACGCAACCTCACAGCCCATAGCCGCGGTGTAAAACATTTAACTAAATCTACATTCGCGGAAATAGGCTAATATTGCGGGTAACAGACAGTTGTTCTGAAGATAAAATATAAACTGCCACAGGGTTCCATTACCGAACAATGCGGCACAACAAAAAGCATGCCACAAACTATCCATACAAAATCCTGTGGCTGACTTCATATTTTCTCTGAGGAATTATTGTCTGCTACGACGCAACCTCACAGCCCATAACCGCGGCGTAAATGTAAAATAAAAACAAGGAGTGTGTAAAAATGACAGAAAAACACGGCAATCTTTCAATTGACAGCGACAACCTGTTCCCTATTATAAAGAAATGGTTATATTCAGACCACGATATCTTCTATCGTGAGCTCATCTCAAACGGCTGCGATGCCATCACTAAGCTCAAAAAGCTCGACATGATGGGTGAATATTCCCTTCCTGCAGACTATAAGGGCAAGATTCAGGTGCTCGTAAACCCTGACGAAAAAACAATAAAGATTATAGATAACGGTCTTGGTATGACAGCTGATGAGGTTGAGGAATACATAAGCCGTATCGCTTTTTCAGGTGCTACCGACTTCATCGAGAAATACAAGGACAAGTCAAATGATGACCAGATTATCGGTCATTTCGGTCTCGGCTTCTACTCAGCATTCATGGTAGCTGACGAGGTAACAATTGATACTCTCTCTTATAAAGAAGGCTCTACACCTGTACACTGGTCATGTGACGGTGGCACAGAGTACAACATGGAGGATGGCGACATGGACGACGTCGGAACAGAGATTACTCTCTACTTAAACGACGACTGTCTTGAGTTCGCAAACGAGTACCGCGCACGTGAGGTTATCGAAAAGTACTGTTCTTTCATGCCTACAGAAATTTACCTTGCAAAAGAAAATGCTCCTGAAGAGTACGAGACAATAGACAAGGCCGACAAGCGTGACACTGACACTGTCATCGAGGAAATCCATGAGGACGCCAAGTACGAGGAAAAAGAAAATGACAAGGGCGAGAAGGAGCAGGTAGAGGTATCTCCTGCAAAGGATCAGCTCAAAATCGTTAAGCGCCCTGTTCCGCTCAATGATACAACCCCACTTTGGACCAAGAGCCCGAATGAGTGTACTGACGAGGAATACAAGGAGTTTTACAGAAAGGTATTCTTAGACTACAAGGAGCCTCTTTTCTGGATTCACCTGAATATGGACTATCCTTTCAACTTAAAGGGTATCCTCTACTTCCCTAAGATCAACACAGAGTACGACTCAATTGAGGGAACTATTAAGCTTTACAACAACCAGGTATTTATCGCAGACAATATCAAAGAGGTCATTCCTGAGTTTTTGATGCTCCTTAAGGGTGTTATCGATTGTCCTGATTTACCGCTTAACGTATCACGTTCTGCTCTCCAGAATGATGGCTTCGTAAAGAAGATTTCTGAGTACATCACCAAGAAAGTAGCTGACAAGCTCATCGGTATGTGCAAGACAGATAAGGAAGCCTATGAGAAATACTGGGATGACATCAGCCCATTCATCAAGTTTGGCTGCTTAAAGGACGAGAAGTTCTGCGACAAGATAAACGACTATATTCTTTTCAAGGACATCAATGACAAGTATCAGACTCTTCCGGAGCTGCTCGCACCTGTTCATGAGGATGAAAAAACAGATGTCGAAAGTGCTGATGCTTCTGATGATACAAAGAAAGCTGACAATACTGATGCAAATGCCTCTGATGAAAACAAGGAGCCTGAGAAGAATACAGTTTACTATGTCACAGATGTAGTACAGCAAGGTCAGTATATCAAGCTGTTCAAGGAGCAGGGAATGAACGCTGTTATCCTTGACCACAATATCGATACCTCATTCATCACACAGCTTGAGCAGAGAAATGACCACTACAAGTTCATGAGAATAGATGCAGACCTCACAGAGTCTCTCAAGGATGAATCCGGTGCAGACCTCACAGAGGCAACCACTACTCTCTCAGAGGTATTCAAAAAGGCTTTGAACAACGATAAGCTTACTGTAAAGGTAGAAAACCTTAAGAACGCAGATGTAGCATCCGTGCTCACACTCTCAGAGCAGGGCAGACGTATGCAGGATATGATGAAGATGTACGCAGCCGGAGGCATGGGTGGAATGGATCCAAGCATGTTTGCCGCTGACCAGACACTCACATTAAATGCCAACAACGAGCTTGTGAAGTACATCTTAGACAATAAGGATTCTGAGCACGTTCCAATGTTTGCTGAGCAGCTTTACGACCTTGCAATGCTTTCTAACCAGCCGCTTTCAGTTGACCAGATGACTAAATTTGTAAAGAGAAGTAATGATATCATGCTTCTTCTCACAAAGTAATCCAACAAAGTAATTTTACTGTTAACATCACATAAAAAAGCTGTACACTATGCAGGTTTCATAGACCTGCATGTGTACAGCTTTTTATTAATTACCGGCTCTCTTAAACAAAAAGTTCACAAACACAGCCGATACCACCCCAAGCACTGCTCCTGCCAGGACATCCGTTGGGAAATGCATGAAGTTGTACATACGTGAAAATGCTATAAGTATGGCAAGTACAATCGCCGGTATTCCCATTCTTTTGTCTATAAACATAAGTGTCACTGCCGCTGTTATGCCGTTTAACGTGTGTCCCGAAGGAAATGATGAGTCAAACGGTATCTTTACAATAAGACTGACTGTCTCATCTATCTGACATGGTCTCAATCTGTCGACCATATTTTTTATTATCAGATTACCCACTATAAAGCTCAAAAGCTCTGCCGAAAGCATCTGCAGGCCTCCACGGCGGTATTTTTTTGAAACACAAAGCACTACACCTATCACAATCCACAATACACCTGCATTTCCGAGGGTGGATAAAAACGCCATTAGCTTGTCTAAAAACGGTGTTCTGATGCTCTGAATTGCATACAGGATGTCAAATTCCCAGTCCATATTATATGCTCCTGTCTATTATTAATTATTATCGGCCTGTTCAATTGTCGGCCTGAAAGTATTTATTGTACACAGTAAAAAAGGAGCTTGTTTTCACATCCTTTTCATCTTTTATACTGATTGAATCCCACAGGTCATTGTTTAAACTAAAGCCTGCTTTTTTTACAAAGTGCTCGTAGTCATCATTAAACTGCTCCTGTTGTCTCTTTTGCAGTATAGTGACCTTGTTCTGCTCTGTTTTTTCCCGGTCCAGCTTGGATATACACTTGATGAAATAGTAGCCGTCATCTGTGCTTATCATATCAGATGTCTCTCCATCACCAAGCTCAAATGCTACAGCCTCAACCTCCTGTGGCAGAGTGCCCTTTGCAGCATACAGCTCTGTCTGGCTGTCCTCACTGCTGCCTGATGCAACTGCTGCAAAATCTTCCTTTGACAAAAGCTTCTGGCTCACAGAATCTGCGCTCTCCTTGCTCTTTACAAAGATTTTCTGTATATGGATAACTCTTGCATCCTCATCACTCACCTCTGTATCAACGCCCTTCGATAGAGAATTATACAGCTTTTGCGCAATCGCATAATGCTCGTATGCGCTCTCAATGTCTGATAAATCAGCCTTTGTGAATTTCTTTTCAGCTTCGTTTAATGAATCATAGTATTCCTTTGCAGCCTTTGACACACTACTCTTCTCCTTGTCTGTAAGTGTAATCTTCTTCTGCTTTGCAATTGAAACCATGCAGTATATGCGCGTCAGCTCATCAACAGTGACATCCCTGATATATTTTTCCACGTTCGACGCATCATCTGTCTCAAGCAGGTTTACATCATACATAGTGCCATACAGATTTTTGTAGTTGGCTAAATATATGAGTGCCTCCGTCTTATCGCACTTCATATTGTCCACGGAAAAAACTGTATGGCTGTTCGTGGTATTTATATCAAGCACTATCTCCTTGCCGCCAATACTGCAGCCGGTGAGAAGTGTCGCTGATGCAAGCAGCATACACATCGTTTTCTTAAAATACTTCATACCTGCTATCCTTCCACAACAAGGAATCTGCCGTCCGCAATGGCAAAGACCTCACTCTGGTCCATAAGCTCATCATCTGACATGCCCGAAATATCTGAGCCTGCCTCATCAAAGTAATCTCTTACTTCTTTTATATTCTTACATACCACAGCCATGCAGTCCTCTAAAAATTCCTCTGCAGCCTCCGGAGTATCTGCGACCTCCTCACTAAAAAGCTGTGTCTGTTTCTTTAAAAATGTGTCTAAAACCTCGTCATCGTACTCGTACATATTGTATTCCTCCATGTAAATTATCTCTTTTCTTTGGCTTTATATACAGCTGTTCATACAGCAATTATGTCTTATATATTAATATATTATATTTTTGTACCGCCTGTTAGACATTATATAATAGATTGCTGTGACATGCCACTATTTTTTATATTCACGACAGATAACAATTGTCTGCTGTAAACGGAATGAATATATGAGCCTCTCATCCGCCTGTATGCTTTTCCCATCTGTAGAAAAAATCCTTCCAAGTGCATCAGCATACAGTTTTAACTGTGTGCTGTATCTGTCGATAAGCTCTTTAGCAGCATTTACCCTGTCCGTCTTGTAATCAAGCAGCACTATTTTATCATTTTCCAGCCAGAATACATCAATAATTCCCTGAACCAATACTCCCTCATAGTCCATCACAAAAGGCTTCTCTTTATACAAATCGCCTCTCTTATCCGCCTGTGCCATACGCGCTGCCACATCTGATGATATAAACTGCTCTATAAGCTTTGGTCTGGTCAGCCTGTACATGTCATCTGTGATAAGCCTCTTTTCTAGCATTTCATCCATGCTTTTCTTCACAAATGCACTGACTGCCACATGATCTTTTGTATCTATATCACACAGGCTCTTGAAATCCAGACACTCCATGACACGGTGCACTGCAGTTCCGCGCAGCGCTCCCTGATTCACACCTGCTGCATTTTTAGGCTCTTTGCTTTCATTAGAAGCACCGCCTGCCTCATCATCCCTCGCAAAGTCCGGCACATACGTCTCCTTCTCCTCCAATAAGAACTTAGGACGCTCTGCCTCCCTCTCTGTGCTGTCGTACTTTTCAACCATAGAGTCATGCTTCAGCTCAGATACAGAATATTTGCTTTTTTTAGTTATATCAGAAGCATATACATACTCAAAATCAAATTCCTCTGCGAGCTCTTTGGCTTTTGTTTCATCCGCTGCACTTATGTGCCCAATAAGCTGCGCTTTTGATATATCGTTTGCCGCCATATCCATCGCAGTTCGTGCAGCGAACTCTGTTGCATCGACTGTGGATACCGTATACTTATCCGGGTACGACAGCATGGCAGGTATAATCCAGTCCAGGTAATACCCTGCTCCCTCCCTTTGTCCAAAGCTTATTGGCTGGTTCGCATTTACATTGCCTCTATACTTCTCAAAGGATTTTTGGGCATTTGAAAGTCCCCCTGTCAGGATAATCTTTTCCTTCGCCCTGGTGAGTGCTACATACAGCACACGCAGCTCCTCTCCCAGATTTTCCCTTTTAATGCGGCTCTCTATCTCATTTCTGATTAGTGATGGTCGCTTTGTCCTTGGGCTTTTTGTTTTTTCCACAAGGCCAAGCCCAAGCTTTTCATGTATCACCAGGTCTGATTTTGTGTCCTGCGTGTTAAAGCCCTTGCCAAGCCCGGAAACAAACACTACAGGAAACTCAAGACCCTTGCTCTTATGGATTGTCATAATGCGCACCACATCGTCATTCTCGCCTGCGGTATCGGCCTCTCCGTAGTCTATCTCGTATTTCTGCTGTATATCTATGTACCTGACAAAGTGAAACAGCCCCTTGTAGCTGGTCTTTTCATAGGCTGCGGCCATCTCAATCAGCATATCTATATTCTGTCTGCGCCGTTTTCCTGCCGGCATGGCCGATGCATACCTGTAAAAGCCTGTCTCATCAAGCATCATGTACAAAAGCTCATGGATTGGCGTATCAGCTACAGCACCTCTTAGTCTCTCAAATACCAAAGCGAAGGCTTTAAGCTTCTCGTCCTCATAGCCATCCTCACCTGCCATGGCGCTAAGTGCAGCCTGTGCAAAGCTTACACCCTTAAAGGCAGACCTAATCTGTGCCAGCTCCTCATCATCCATGCCCACAATAGGCGAAGCAAGCACTGCTGCCATCGGAATATCCTGCAGCGGATTATCGAGTATGCGAAGCATCGACAGAATCACCTGTATCTCATACGATGAAAAGTAGCCTGTATTCGACTCTACATGCGCCGGAATATCACAGTCCTTTAATACTGCTGCCACTGTATTGCCCCAGGTTGCAACACTTCTCGAAAGTATCACTATATCCCTGTACTGCACGGCTCTTAGCTGCCCTGTCTTTTTATCGGTCACCATGCCGTTTTCCATCAGACTCCTGATACGGTTTGCAATCAAAAGCGCCTCTATCTGCACCTTATCTCCATCCTCATCCTCTATAATTTCAGACAGTTCCTCATCCTTGTAGTCAACAAGCAAAAGCTCAGGACGCATCGTCTCCTTTGGATAGCTTGCACCGGGATACAGTGCCGCATCGTCATCATACTGCACATTGCCCAAATCAGCTGCCATGATTTTGTAAAATATGTCGTTAGTAAAGTCTAACACCTCATTCCTGCTTCTGAAATTTTTATGCAGGTCTATTCTCTGGTGTCCACTGTCATCTGATGTATATGTGTTGTATTTTTCCATAAACAGCTCAGGACGTGCCATTCGAAACCTGTATATGCTCTGCTTTACATCGCCCACCATAAACATGTTGCCGACTCCCTGGTGCTCTCTTGAAATAGCGGTAAGTATATCCTCCTGCACCTGGTTTGAGTCCTGATACTCGTCAATCATGATTTCCTCAAAATGTTTTGAAAACTCACGCGCCGTCTCTGTGGGCTCCAGTGTCTGTTCATCCACCAGTATACGAAGCGCAAAGTGCTCTATATCAGAAAAATCAAATACTCTTTTTCTTGTCTTTACAGCCTCCATCACATCATAAAACTCAAGTGAGAGCCTTATCAGCTCTTTAACAAATGGCCTTTGACGCTCCAGCTGCTCATACATAAGCTCAATTGACATGCCAAAGTATTTCTGCTTTATTCCGTCTACCTTCTTCTTGGTAGCATCGCGCATACTTTTCACGCGCTCCTTTTTCTTCTCGTCTCCGTCAAATTTCCTGATGACAGCAATTCTGCCAAAGGATATTTTGTTTAAGAACTCCTGCATGCCGACATAGCCTGTCACATCAGCCATTCCATCAAACAATGCTATATCCTCAGAAAGTGTAAGCGCATACTTTTCAAGCCTGGGTGTAGCTGATGCCAGGTCTTTCGCCATTGTAAGCTCCTGAACAGCCTCCTCCAAAAGCACCCTGCTGTAATCAACTATCTCCTTAATGATTTCTGAGTCCTCAAGCTGTTTAGCTGACTTTATATCATAGAGCCTTAGGAGACTGTTCATCCACTTTCTCGGCCATGATGAGCTGCCCGCCTTATAGTAGATATCCTCCACCATCTGCCTGACGGCAGAGTCATTTCTCCCCTTGCTGTAGGTATCTATAAGATTGATAAATGCCTCGTTGTCTTCTCTTGCATAATTGTCCTCAAATACCTGTGCCAAAGCATCCTTTAGCATAAGCTTAAGCTCTGCCTGGTCACCGATTCTGAAATCAGGGTCCAGATTAAGCTGTGCGAAATTATTCTGCACCACAAACAGACAAAACGAATCAATTGTAGTGATGAGCGCATTGTGAACCAGTGTCGACTGCCTCTGCAGGTTCTCATCGTCCGGCTTTAGCTCCTTCAAGCCGTCTATCGCACTGCTGACTCGCTCCCTCATCTCAGCAGCTGCAGCCTTGGTAAATGTCACCACAAGCATCCTGTCGATATCCACCGGCGGATTATCCACACATATTCTGTTTACTATACGCTCAACGAGTACAGCTGTCTTTCCTGAGCCCGCTGCCGCCGATACAAGTATATCCCTGTCTCTTAAATCTATAACCTTTTTCTGTTCACTGGTCCATTTAACATCCATATTATGTCTCCCGATTATGGCTTTATATTATTATCTCCATAGCATGCTTTATGCTCTGCCGCTGCAATCTGTGTACGCATTTTATCAAGTACATCTTCCTTATTGTCACCGTTAAAGCTTCTTTCGCTAAAGCCCGGTATCCTTGAATCATACCTGCATATGGCCTGAAAAGCGCAATATGCGCAGCTGTCTATTTTCTTGTTCTTGATAGGATTGACGGCAACATTTCCATCGTATATTTCTCTTCCTATCTCACGAAGCTTCTCTCTCGCAAACCTTGTTATCACATCAAACTCTTCGGCGTTTGCCACCTTTGAGCCTGCAGCCGGTGTCTGATCCTTTTTTAAGGTGACAGGGATTACGTCAGAGCTTTTCTCAAAGTCCCTGTCCATGCCTCTGTATGCCTTTTCGTCCGAGTTGATAAGCCCGTCAGGCTTGAGCTTCTTTAATATCATCTGATCGATTTCTTCCTCAGACAGCTCAGTGCCCGGTGTCACATCCTTTAAATCAATTACAGGATCGTCGATGTGATAGTACAGCATACCGCCCGGCTCCACACTTACCTGCTTTAGCGCCTCTTTCTTTTGTTCCATGACGGCGTCCATGTACACTGCAAGCTGAAGCTGCGTGCCATAGTACAGCTTCACCAGGTCAAAAACTGTATTTCCCGACTTGTAATCCAGTACCTTCACAAAAAGCCTGCCCTCATCCGTATATGTGTCAGTCCTGTCCACGCGTCCCTTTATATCAACCGTCACATCATTTGCCATATCAAGGCTCTCGTAAAAGGAAAACTCAAACCTCTCAGGCACAAAGCTGCCTCTTCGTATCTGGGTTGTGAGTGCCCATACTGTCTGCTTAAAGACAGCCTTCATATGTGATATCGAATGTTTGCTTTCCGCTGTATCAAATATGCCAAAGCCTGCATACTCATCAATCACCTCATTTATTGCTTCCATCGCAAGCTCATCTCTTTTTGCATCTGTCACGCTAAACCAGTCAGTACTCTCCCTATCAAGCTTCTTACTGTATCTTTCCAGTGCTTCATGGTATATATTACCCATATCAAGAGATGTAAAGCCGCTCTCCTCACGCTCTGTAAGCCTCAATCCATAATTTAAAAAATGCGCATATGCACATCTGGCAAACTGCTCAAAGCGCGTGATACTGCCCTCCATGTGTCTGCCGTATATGCTTCTTGCCACATTTCGGCTAATCGGATCCTTTGAATAATGCTCAAACTTTGCATTTATGAGCCTTTCCACGGAATTTTTTTGAGCAAATTCTTTATTGTCTACTTCATTACCGTCCCCTGCATCACTGACTGATGCGTCATAGAGCATCACCGCTGCTGCAATCTCGCACCATCTGTCATCCACCTCATTTGACAGCAGATAATCCAGAGCACTCTGCCTGCTTGATATATCCAAAAGCTGTTCTACATCCTCTGTCTCAGTCACGACAAGCTCCGGAAACATCCCCTTTAATATACCTATGAGATACGATGGCTGGGCAGCCTTTTTTTCACTGTCAAGTCTCGTATAGCTGATATAAAGTTCCTTGGATGGCTTTGTCATGTTCAGATACAGATAAAACCTCTGTATAAATGCCTGCTCCCTTGCCCCAGGCGCAAGCTCTATATCCAGCTCCTTAAGTGCCTCTCTCTCATACTGGGATATAATGCCTCCTCTTCCTGCCGCCTTTGGAACAATCCCATCGTTTACGCCTGCAAAAAACATGACCTTTATGTTGGTCAGACGCGTTCTCTCAATATCTCCGATGGTCACAGTGTCGTATCCCGGCGGTATGACTGCTACATCTGCCGCATCCAGTCCTGCATCCAGTATCTGTGTAAATTCCTCTGCATCCATGCATTCATCGCCCAGCACCGCCACATATTTTTCAAAGAGCTGCATGACTATTTTGTATATCTGTCCGTATTCCTTTGATGCAGTCTGGTCCCCTGCATCAAGCAGTGCCTGCTCCTTTTTTGCAAGCTTATCAGGTATATCAAGCAAAACTATCAGCTTATATATAGCAAGCACATAGTCCTTTACCGTTGACTTTTTATCGGAAAACACCTGATATACCGGCTTTAGCAGCTCCATTATATACTCCCTGCTTTGGTTTAAAAGTTCAATGTCATAGCCCGCCTTATGCTTTGGCAGCCTGACCCACTTTTTGTCCCATGCGCTTTTACCTCTTACTCCACAGGCGAGCACGTAGTTTTCAAGTACATCTATTTCACTGTCCAATAGCTCACTAAAGCCGCACCGCAAAAATCTGAACACCGCATCTGCCGAGAAATTTTGTGCCGCAATATCGGGTATTGACCTGATAAACTCAATAAACGGATGGAAAAGTATCTCCTGTGTGGCATCGATAAAGTAAGGAATATTGTATTTGTCAAATATTTCACGCACATAACCTGCATATATATTCACATCTCCTGTGACTATAGCAATATCTCGGTAACGCAGGTTTTCGTTCCTTACAAGCTCATTAATTCTTCTGGCTATCTTTGTCAGCTCCTGCTTCGGGTCACGCAGACAGTCTATATGAATGTGCTTTGGTGCTTTTTTAAAGGAGCATCTTCGTTTTCTGAAAAGCTGCTGTTCCATGAAACTTAGCTCTTCGTTTTCTGCAAGCCGGTAGTTTTTATCAAGGATAATAGGTTCCTCGACTTCTATGCCATAAAACACTGCCATTTCGGTGAGTGATTTCACTGTCCTTTTTGGCATGTCAAACAGCTCCTGCATGCCTCTGCTCTTAAAGATATCCTCACGACAGTCTATTGTGAGCGTTACATATATTTTCTTTGAAATGACAAAGAGCTTTTTGATGAGCTGGTTCTGTATAGGTGTAAATCCGGTAAATTCATCAAATGCAATGACTGAATTTCTAAGAATGGCAGACTCCTCCGCCACATTGCTAAGCACATTAAGTATTTCCTCTGCAGTGATATATTTGTCCTGCATAAACTTCTCAAATGCTTCGTAGAGCACGAGCACATCCTTGAGCTTATCTGAGAGTGCGTCCGATAGCCTGCCTGAGGCAATATATCTTCCGAGCTCCTCAGGTGATATATTGTACTGCACAAGCTCCGAAAGCAGTGACTTTACCTCACTTATATAGCCGATGCGGTTTAAGTTTCTGCCTATTACGCCAAGCTTATCCGCCTCCTGTGCCGCAAGCTTTCTGAGTACAAGGTTCTTACCTGTCTCCTCAAGCACCGTGAGATTTGTGATTCCAAGCTCATCAAACACTCTATAGGCTAAGCGCTTAAAGCTTAGCACATCTATATTCATGATAGCTTTATTCTCCGACAAATCTACAAGCTGTCTCTGCGTCTGCATTGTAAACTGCTCAGGCACTATTACAAGATAATTGTCCCTTGGGTTTGCCTTTGCCTCTTTCACTATCCTGTTAAAGAGATATTTTGTTTTTCCGTTTCCTGAATTACCTGTGATAAACTGTAATGACATAAAAAGACTCCATGATTAACTACTGTGTAAAATGTATACTGTAATTATATCATGAAGTCCCCTATTATTGAATTACTTATTTTGCTTCAATCCTGCTTAATAACCGCTATACCTTGTGATTAGTGATGGAAAAGTCTGATTCCTGTAAAGCTCATTACCATACCGTACTTATTACATGTATCAATAACATGGTCATCTCTCACAGATCCACCCGGCTGGGCTACATACTTCACGCCACTCTTGTGAGCACGCTCAATGTTGTCACCAAATGGGAAGAATGCATCAGAGCCAAGTGCTACATCTGTATTCTTGTCAAGCCAAGCTCTCTTCTCCTCTGCTGTAAATACGTCCGGCTTTACCTTGAAGAACTTCTGCCACTCACCCTCTGCAAGCACATCCATATAATCCTCACCGATATAAAGGTCAATAGTATTGTCGCGGTCTGCACGTCTGATACCATCCACGAACTGAAGTCCAAGCACCTGTGGAGACTGACGAAGCCACCAGTTATCTGCCTTTGAGCCTGCAAGTCTGGTACAGTGGATACGAGACTGCTGGCCTGCTCCGATACCGATTGCCTGACCACCCTTTACATAGCATACAGAGTTGGACTGTGTATACTTTAATGTAATCATAGATATTGCCAGATCGATCTTAGCCTGCTCTGTGAGCTCCTTGTTCTCTGTCACGATATTTGAGAAGAAATCGTCATCAATATGAAGCTCGTTTCTGCCCTGCTCAAATGTGATGCCAAATACATCCTTTCTCTCGATCGGTGCCGGCTCATATGATGGGTCAATCTCGATAACACAGTAATTGCCTTTTTTCTTAGCCTTTAAAATCTCAAGAGCCTCGTCTGTGTAGCCCGGAGCAATAACACCGTCTGATACCTCTCTCTTGATTACAAGTGCAGTGCTCTTGTCACATACATCTGAAAGTGAAATAAAATCACCAAATGATGACATTCTGTCAGCTCCTCTTGCTCTGATGTATGCATTTGCAAGTGGTGTAAACTCAATATCCATATCATCAACCCAGTAAATCTTTTTCTCCACATCTGAAAGTGGCTGTCCTACTGCTGCACCTGCAGGTGAAACATGCTTGAAGGATGTTGCGGCCGGAAGACCTGTTGCCTTCTTAAGCTCTCTTACAAGCTGCCATCCGTTAAAGGCATCAAGGAAGTTGATATATCCGGCTCTGCCGTTAAGCACTTTTATAGGAAGTTCTCCCTCCTTCATAAATATTCTGGCTGGTTTCTGATTTGGGTTACATCCGTATTTTAATTCGTATTCCTGCATTTTTCTGTTCTCCTGTTTTTATCTGCTTATCTTGTATATTTGACCGTTTATATAGTGTTTTATTTGTTTTTGTTTACGATTCTGCTCTCATACTCGCCTGTTGCGATATCAATATATCTGACAAAGAGTGATACCTTATTATCCTCGTTTAAGTTCTCCCATACCATATCGGTAAACTCATCGATATCTCCCTCGATGTCTACCCATGTAGGCTCACCCTCAAAGCTTGGCAGTGGATTTCCATCGCCCATATATGTATGGATGAAATGTCCCTCTCCCGCAACCGGTGCTGAGTATGCAAATGTATATCTGTTGCATGCATCAGGATTGCCGTTGTTGCTCTTTAAGATTGACATAGCATAGTTGAACTCACCATTGTCAATATGCATGATTCCTGAAATCCTAGGTGTATAGTTAGGAGCGTCAGGCTCAAACTCTCTTGTCCTTAAGGCCTGCTCAAATGTCTGCTGCTTGTCCATCAGCTCATAGATAGTATCTGTCTGGTCACCATTTGTGACAATTGTCTTGTTGCCGAGCACTCTTACAGGTGCGTAAATAATAAGACTTGGATCCTCAAGCTTTGAAGGGTCAAATGCCTGTGTTCTGATGCCATCGCCATCCTCTACAAATACTCTGTTGCGGCTGTTTTCGCTTCTGCCCATGATAAAGTATGCTGTTACAGCCTTCTTACCATCCTTTGTGCGGCCGATTACGATACCTCTGCCAGGGTATGTTGTGCTTGATAATTCCTTTGCTAATGATACTCTTTCCATGTCATCCTCCATGTTTTCTGATAATGTGGTCTGCATCCCCAAATTACTCGGGCCTGCCGGAATAAAAAAGACCGTCTGAACACACATAATAATATAAAGCTCTGCAGGAAACTTATATAAATGTGCGCCCAGACGGTCGGCAATCAACTGTTATACTCCATGTGGTTATCCACTTCCGTCAGTCATATAACTGCTTTTATTTAAGCATGTATTTTTGTCATTGTCAAGTACCACTTTAAAATAAGCATGTACTTATAAGTTATTCTTATAAGTACATGCTTGTAAACAATGCTATTATTTACTAATTTTTAAAGCTGTGAATAGGTGCCGGGATTCTTCCTCCACGGTTTACAAATGCATCACAAGAGAATCTGTTTACCGGCATAACCGGTGCACTTCCAAGGAGTCCTCCGATTTCTACCACATCACCTACATCCTTTCCGATTGCTGGAAGCAGTCTGCAGGCTGTTGTCTTTTGGTTTATCATACCGATAGCCATCTCATCTGCGATAATTCCTGAAATTGTGGTGGCCTTTGTATCGCCCGGGATTGCAATCATGTCAAGTCCCACTGAGCACACACAGGTCATAGCCTCAAGCTTTTCGAGAGTGAGTGCACCATCGTTTACGGCATCTATCATTCCCTGATCCTCTGATACAGGAATAAAGGCACCTGAGAGTCCGCCAACATATGAGGATGCCATGATACCGCCCTTTTTCACCTGATCGTTTAAGAGTGCAAGTGCAGCTGTTGTTCCCGGAGCTCCGGCTCTCTCTAAGCCTATCTCACAGAGAATATCAGCTACAGAGTCTCCGATAGCCGGTGTAGGTGCAAGTGAGAGGTCTATGATTCCAAATGGCACTCCAAGCTTCTTTGAAGCCTCCTTTGCCACAAGCTGTCCTACTCGTGTAACCTTGAAGGCTGTCTTCTTGATTGTCTCACAGAGCACCTCAAAATTCTCGCCTCTTACCTTTTCAAGAGCAGTCTTTACAACTCCGGGTCCGCTGACACCTACATTGATGATGGCATCTGCCTCTGTCACACCATGGAAGGCTCCTGCCATAAACGGATTGTCATCAGGAGCGTTGCAGAATACTACAAACTTGGCACAGCCTGATACAGGAAGGTGCTTTGTCACCTCTGCTGTCTCCTTTATCATCTCGCCAATCAGCTTTACTGCATCCATGTTGATTCCGGTTTTTGTAGAGCCAACATTTACAGAGCTGCATACCAGGTCTGTCTCAAGCATTGCCTGAGGTATGGATTTGATTAAAAGCTCATCCGCCTTTGTCATGCCCTTTGACACAAGTGCTGAGTATCCACCGATGAAGTTGACACCTACCTCTTTGGCTGCTCTGTCAAGTGTCTTTGCTATGGTAACAAAATCCTCTGAGCTCTTGCAGGCCGCACCGCCGACAAGGGCGATAGGTGTAACTGAAATACGTTTGTTTACGATAGGGATACAGTAGTTGTTCTCTATCTCTTTTCCTGTTGATACAAGATTCTTTGCAAGTGTTGTAATCTTGTTGTAGATATTCTCATTTACCTTTGCAAGGTCTGAGTCTATACAGTCGAGCAGGCTGATACCGAGTGTGATTGTACGCACGTCAAGATTTTCCTTCTCCACCATGTCATTGGTCTCAATTACTTCACCAATATTTATCATTTTGCTGTTCTCCTTTAACTGTGTATGACATTTTTATGCTAAACTAGATTCGATGCATCATCTCAAAGATTTCTTCCTTCTGACACTTTATTGTTACACCAATTTCTTCTCCAAGTGTATCAAGCTGGTCAGAAATCTCTGCAAATGAAGCTGTAGCATTTGCCATATCCACAATCATCATCATGTTGAAATAACCTGAAACGATAGTCTGCGAGATATCAAGCACGTTTACACTGCCCTCTGACAGATATGTACATACCTTTGCGATGATTCCTACTGTGTCTTTTCCGACAACTGTGATGATTACTTTGTTCTTTGTGTTATCCATAACAACTTATTCTCCTGTTCTCTTATTCTACGGCTATGCGGTCTGATGCCCTGTCTCTCTTAGCCACATACATAGGGAAATCACTTGCCTTATATGGATTGTCTCCCATTGTGACCTCAAGCCTGACAGCTTCATACGCCAGCTTTTCGTAGTTGTTTTCTTTACTAAGGTGTCCCAGTATTACTGAGCCAAATTTATCATGAAGAAGCTCGCATAACAACTGCCCGCTTCTCTCATTCGACAAATGTCCGCTGTCACCCATGATTCTGCGCTTGAGCGGATACGGATATGCCCCAGTCTGGAGCATATTTATATCATGATTGGCTTCAAGCAGCAGCCCATCCAGGTTCTGAAGCTTTGAAACCAGTGCATCATCATACGTGCCAAGGTCTGTTACGACCGCCATCGCATGATTTTCGTTTTTAAATCTGTACGCGACAGGATCAGCCGCATCGTGTGATATGTGAAGCGGCTCAAACTCTATATCGCCTATTGTAAAATCGACGCCTGCCTCAACAGGATGAAACAGCTCATCATCTATATTTCCAACGGATTTGGTACATTTTATGGCCCCGATTGTGGCCTTTGTTGCATAAATCGGAATATGATAGCGTCTTGCCATGACACCAAGCCCTGCGATATGGTCTATATGCTCATGTGTCACGAGAATCCCCTGCATATCTGTGGCCGTCATATCAAATTCATTCAGTCCGTTTTCTATTTTCTTACCGCTGATGCCCGCGTCTATGAGCACATGACAATCATCCGTACCCACACATATACAGTTTCCACTGCTGCCGCTGGCAATGCTGCATAATTCTAACATGTTAATTCTCTTTCCAGTATAATTCTATTTTGTCTCCCTCATGAAGTTCCTCGGAAAACCGGGCATCTCTGCCATTTATTACAGTGGCTATTGCCCTGCCCTTTCCTGCCTGTAAATCAAATGAGATATGGGTAAATATATCGACAAATATATATGTATCCTTGCCGGACAGCTCTACAGGCTCACCGTTTACAATTACTGTAACTGTATTTTTTGATGAGTCTTCTTCCTGTATATCTTCCTGTATATCATTTTTTGGCAATTCATTTTCCGGCAGTTCGTTTTCCGGCACAGCAGATGCTTCAGCTTCTTTAGCAAAATCATCATGCAGCTCATCAAGCACCTGATTCATCATCTGCTCTGATGTTCCGGTCACTGTGTTGTCTGACTCTGTGCTGTTTGCATCCTGCTCAGCTAAGACCGAAGCATCATCTGAATCAGACTCTTGTGTGTCATTATAATTGTTATTGTCGATTCTTGCAACACCATATTCATCTGTTTTCCACTCAACAGAGAAATTTTCGTATACAAGAGTGTCGAGACCTGCCTCTTCATTGTTTACAAATATCATCTGGTCTGTGTCAATAACGAGGTCCATAAACTGCGCAATCTGGCGCACTGTATAGTAATTTCTTGTCTCAATCACATCATTTTCCCTGATGCTGTAATCCTCCGGCTCAAGCTCTCCGTTTACCTGGACAAACCTAGGACATGAAACCCTTCTGCCGTTTATGATAAAAGTAATGACAGAATGATTGTACTCATCAAGCTGCGATATCTTATACACTGCTGCCTCTCCTGCTGTGGACGGCTCGATGACTATCTCACTGTTTGGCTCAAGCGGTGTGTTGATGCTTGCTGGCTTTCCGTTCATGGTCACTACTGCGCCATCTCCGGCCTCGCCTCTTACAAGCCTTGCCACACCGTTTACCGTAAAGTTTATCGGGGTGCCGCGCTTTGGAAACAGCTCATCGTTTGGAAATCCCGCCTGAAGCGCCGCATCAACTATTGTAAGCCTGTTATTGTCATAGAGCTTTATTCTCTCACCGTTGAATCTGACCATGATAAAATTGTTTCTCTGGTCATAATAATTCAGACATATACCAATTGGAGTGACAAGAAGCGGATCCTTCTTAATATCCTCCTGCTCAAAGGTCACATCGCCAAGCACTTCCTCACCTCTTAGAGCGACTCTTTCCTCCGGCAGGTCAAGGTCTTCCGCAAGCTTTTCCGTGAAGCCGTGTATCTTGCCTCCGCCTCCGACCACAAAGCAGGCACTCACTGTTTTGTCACCGTTTAGCTCTCTGATTTTAGTCGATACCTCTTGTGCAATATTATCTACAACAGGTGCTGCCACATCCCAGACATCCTTTGCAGGAATTGTGTGCTCGATGCTCATGATATCCTTGTATGTAACCGTATCACTTGTCGTAGACTGAAGCTTGATGCTCTCCGCCATATTGAAATCCACGAGGAAATGCTGCACAATAACTTCTGTCAGTTCATCTCCTGCATGCGGTATCATGCCATAGGCTATGATACTTCCGTCTCTTGTGATTGAGATATCACTCGTTCCGGCTCCCACATCGACAAGTGCGATATTAAGCATACGATAGTTCTCCGGAATTGCCACATTGATAGCGGCGATAGGCTCCAATGTCATATTGGCAACACTAAGCCCTGCCTGTCCCACTGCGGCATAAAGTCCGTCCACCACATCCTCCGGCAGAAATGTAACTATGATATCCTCGCCTATTTTGTTTGCCTTATGCCCCTCAAGGCTGATAAACACCTCATCATTCAAAAAGAATTTGACTGTAGAATATCCCACGCAGTAAAACTTATAGCTTGTATCGTTAACCTCCTTGAGTGCCTCCTGTGCTTTTTCTATGCCAAGCAGGTCAAGCGTATGGACATCCTCGCCGGTCACCACAGACTCCTGCGCATACTCATACTCCACATGCGTCGTGACAGTCTTTAATACTCGTCCTGCGGCTGCTATACACACCTCTTCAAGTGGCTGTCCTGTCTGTTTTTCAAGCTCGTCCTTTACTTCCTTAATGGTTTTTGCCACCCTGCCTATATCATGTATCTGACCGTCAAGCATCGCTCTGGTCTCATGCTCCCTGACATACTGTGCTGTAACCACAAATTCCTTGTCATCAGTCTGATAGCCGACAGTTCCTACAACATTTCTTGTACCAATATCCAAACCGAATACATTATTCATTTCCACTACTCCTTGTATTTGCTAAGCGCTTTATTTATTGAAGCTATCGTGTTTTCGATATCTCCATCATTATCGATAACCTCCTTGCAGTGCCTTCTGTACTCAGCTTCTTTAAGCTGGCTTGCAAAGATACTATCTATCTTCTCATCTGAATAGCCTCTTGATGACTTAAGTCTTTTTCTTCTGACTTCTTCACTTGCATAAATATACCACAGCTCGTCGCAGATTTCACCATATCCCTCCTCTATAAGGAGTGCTGCTTCAAGCACAAGCATAAAAAGACCTTCTTTTTTTGCCTCTTTAACTGCATTAAGCACATATTCCTTTACTGCAGGATGCACTACTTCATTTAGAAGCTCTCTTTTTTTATCATTCGAAAAAATCACTCCGGCAAGTGCCGGTCTGTCAAAATGCCCGTCCTCAAGCCATATCGGTTCCTCTGCAAACAATTCCTTTAATCTGTTGTAGCAGTCGCTTCCCGGCTCCATCAGCTCATGTGCTATCTCATCGGAGAGCATGACCCTTACGCCATCAAGTTCCCTAAGATAGCTAAGCACTGCCGATTTTCCGGCACCTACACCACCTGTTATTCCTATAAAAATCATACTGTTTCCTTTTCTGTCATCAATGCGCATCATACCAGTCATAGCCACACTCGGTGCCCACCTCCATGGATACCTTCATGTCCACCGCACCACGCATCTCTTTCTCCAGAAGCTTAATCACTTTATCCTTCTCAACTTCCTTTGTCTCAATTAAAAGCTCATCATGCACCTGAAGGATAAGTCTTGACTTTAAGCCCTCGTCAAGAAGCCTGTCATGCACACGTATCATGGCAATCTTTATGATATCGGCTGCTGTACCCTGAATAGGTGAGTTCATCGCAACTCTCTCTCCAAACTGTCTTTGCATGAAATTGCTCGAGTTCAGCTCGGGAATCGGTCTGATACGCCCAAACATGGTCTTTGTATAGCCATTTTTCTTGGCATCCAAAACCGTCTGATCCAAAAACTCCTTAATCTTTGGATATTTGACAAAATAGCTGTCTATATAGCCCTGTGCCTCTTTCCTTGAAATCCCCAGGTCGTTAGACAGACCAAACGCGCTGATACCATAAACGATGCCAAAATTTACCGCCTTGGCATTTCGTCTTTGAAGGTCTGTGACCTCATCAAACGGTGTGTCAAACACAAGGGATGCTGTACTTCTGTGGATATCCTGACCATTCTTAAAGGCCTCTATCATCCTTTCATCCCCTGAAAGCGCTGCCAGCACCCGAAGCTCGATCTGCGAGTAGTCTGAATCAACAAACAAATCTCCATCCTCAGGCAGAAATACCTTTCTGATAAGCTTGCCCAGCTCAATCCTTATCGGGATATTCTGCAGATTAGGCTCTGTGCTTGAAAGACGGCCTGTCGCAGTGATTGTCTGATTTAAGGTAGTATGGATTTTGCCATCGGATGCAATATATCCCGAAAGTCCGTCAGCATATGTGCTCTTTAGCTTTGTGAGCTGTCTGTATTCCAGAATATCTGCAACAATCGGATACTCCGGCGCCAGCTTTTCAAGCACATCTGCCGCAGTCGAATAACCGGTCTTTGTCTTCTTTTCATTTGGCAGTCCAAGCTTTTCAAAGAGAATGACCCCAAGCTGCTTTGGCGAATTTATATTAAACTCTTCACCTGCTGCCTCATATATTTTCTTTTCAAGCTCAGTTATCGAAACAGCAAGCTTGTCTCCATACTCCTTAAGCTTTATTCCATCAGCCCTTATACCCTCGTTTTCCATATCATACAGCACGAAAACGAGCGGGAGCTCGATATCTTTATAAAGCGTGAGCATATCCATTTCCTTTAGCTTCTGCAAAAGAACCGGCTTTGATTTCCAGGCAGTATACACCTCGTAGCAGGCACAGTCCACTGCCTTTTTCTCATCCTCCTTCATCATCCGGGTGAAATCAAGCTTTCCCAGATAATCCTTTTTAGATGAGAGCATAAGCCCCAGATAGTCCTTTGCAACCGCATCATAGGGATACTCCCCGACAAGAGGATTGATAAGGTATGCAGCCACCATCATGTCAAAATATCTGCCTCTGTCATCTGCCTTTATCTCTTTGCTCTTAAATCTGTGCAGATTGGTCTTTAAATCCGGTGATATCCATGACTTTACTTCCAGGGTATTTAGTTTTTCATCGATGAAGCTGCTTGAAATCTCATCACCTGTACAGATAAAATAAATGTCCTCATCTGAAAAACAAATCGAAACAGCAAGATAATCGTTAGAAACCGGCTCCGAAAACAGACTTAGCTGTCCATCACTTTCGCTGTTTCCCAAAGACTCTCCAGGTACTACCGCAAAAGCGACCTCCTTGTCCTTTGCCTTCTCAAATACTCTCTCTGCAGTCTTTAAGTCCCTTACTACCACAAAATGCTCCTCGGCATTGTTTTTAGGAGCCTCCACATTAAACCGTGACAGCATGTTTTTGAATTCATATCTTTTGCACAGTAAAAAGGCTTCCTCCGTGTAGAGTGACTCTACTCCGCCACTAAGCTTTGCATCAGAAAATTCATAGTCAACCGGCGCATCAAGTATGATTGTCGCAAGCTCCTTGCTCATAAGCGCCTGCTCCCAATACTCCACTATATTCTTTGAAGCCCTTGGCGGCTTTACATTCTCAGCGTCCTCATGTACTGCCTCTATACAGTGATATTTTGCTATAAGTGCGCCTGCTGTCTTTTCGCCGATACCGGGTACCCCGGGAATATTATCAGACGTATCTCCCTGCAGAGCCTTTACATCGATAAACTCCTTTGGAGTGACGCCGTACTTTTCGATAACATCTGCTGTATTGTAGTTTTCTATCTCGGTTCCTGTCTTTTTGGTCTTTGGAATCCTTACCATGACATGGTCTGTCGCAAGCTGCAAAAGGTCTCTGTCTCCGGAAATGATGGCGACATCCATACCGGCCTTTTCTGCCCTGACAGATAAGGTTCCAAGTATATCGTCGGCCTCATAGCCTTCCTTTTCCACGATTTTAATGCCCATAGCGGTAAGCATTTCCTTTATCATAGGCACCTGCTGCCTGAGCTCCTCGTCCATAGGCTTTCTCGTGCCCTTGTACGCATCAAACATTCTGTGGCGAAACGTCGGCGCATGCACATCAAATGCCACCGTCAGATAGTCTGGCTTTTCCTCGTCAAGAATCTTGAACATGATATTCAAAAAACCATAGACTGCATTTGTGTGAAGTCCCTCTGAATTGGTCAGATCAGGCAGCCCGTGATATGCCCTGTTTAAAATACTGTGTCCGTCTATAAGTACAAGCTTTTCACTCATTTTATACTTTCCTTATTACTTAATATTGTTGTAATCGCTGCCGGTCACACTGCAGTGCAGGCAGTAATGTTAAATAGCTCTTGTATATTTCTTAAGCCACTGAGCCTCCTCATCATTCAAAAATGGTGAAACAAGCTCATAAACTCTAGCATGATAAGCATTCAGGTATCCTTTTTCCCTGTCTGTCATCTGATTTGGATCAATCGCATCGAGATCTATCGGTACATAGGTCAGATTCTCAAAATACATAAACTGGCCATACTCATTTTTCTCACCCTTTCGGCAGATAAGCTCATTCTCTGTACGAATACCGAATTTGCCCTCTAAATAGATGCCCGGCTCGTCTGTAGTGACCATGCCCTCTTCTATCACACGCTCTGCGGTTCTGCCCGGGTACTGCTTCCAGTGAAAGCTGTTTGGTCCCTCATGAACATTGAGCACATAGCCCACACCGTGTCCGGTACCGTGATTGTAGTCCATGCCAATCTCCCAGAACGGCTCTCTTGCCAGAATATCAAAGTTAAGGCCCGAGCAGCCCTCCTTAAACCTTGCATTTGCCAGGTTCATATTTGAGCGGCACACTCTCGTAAACATATCCTTCATCTCGTCAGTCACAGGGCCTAGTGCAAAGGTCCTCGTGATATCTGTGGTTCCCTCCAGATAATGTCCTCCTGAATCAACCAAAAGAAGACTCTCAGGCTTAAGCTGCCTGTCGGACTCCTCTGTTGCAGAGTAATGCACAATAGCACCATGATCAGCATATCCGCATATTGTGGCAAAACTCAAATCAAGAAAGCCCTCCTGCTCAGCTCTAAGCGATGCAAGATAATCTGAAGCCGAAATCTCTGTCATAGGTATCTTACCTATATTTGTCTTAAGCCAGTACATGAACTTGCACATCGCAACTGCATCCTTCAAATGCGCCTTGCGCAGATTTTCAAGCTGTACTTCATTCTTTACGGCCTTCATGACAACTGTAGGATCCTCCGCATCAATCACCTTAACACCATCCGGCAGGCTGTCGCAGATGCGATAATTTACAATCGATGTATTTAAAAGCACTGTCTCTTTTTCATCAATATGCTTCACATATTCATAAAAATCATCGTAAGGTCTTGTCTGTATACCATTCTTATCGAGATATGACTTAAGAGTCTCTGTCACAACCTCTTCCTGCAAAAACCATATGCAGCTGTCCTGTGACAGTGCCAGGTATGAAAGCACTACAGGCACATAGCTTATGTCGCCTCCCCTGACATTTAAAAGCCAGGCGATATCGTAAAGTGATGACATCAGATGAAGTGTTGCACCCTTTTGTGCCATCTGCTCTCTGACTCTTTTAAGCTTTGAGCTTATATCCTCACCGGTGTATTTATTGTCAAAAATCATGACAGGTGCCTTTGACATAGGTGGTCTGTCAGTCCATATGAGGTCAATCAGATCCTCATTTACGTACATGCTGCCGTGCTTTTCTTTTGCAATTTCAGAAAGCCTTTTGCCCCATGCGGCATTTACCACTCTGCCGTCAAAGCCTATTACACCGCCATCCGAAAGAGTATCCTTTATATACTCATCAACTGTCGGTACGCCCTCCTCGCCAATCTTAAACAGCTTTACAGTGGTATCCTTAAGCTGCGCAGCCGCCTGCACAAAATACCTGCCGTCTGTCCATAGTCCGGCCTCATCCATAGTGATGACTGCGGTACCTGCTGAGCCCGTGAAGCCTGTAATATATTTGCGTGCCTTAAAATGCTCTCCTACATACTCTGACTCATGAAAATCAGCAGTAGGTACCACATACAGCGAGATGCCCCTCTTTGCCATCTCGCTTCTCAATGCTTTTAATCTATCCTGTATCATTTTATTATGCCTCTTTAAATTCAAAAAATTTTGTATCTAATTCCGGATACATTCTCTTTAATGAGATTGGTTTGCCGGATTTGTTCAAAAAGCAATGGCTGCTTTTTGCAGTGGTGCGAAGCTCGCCTGTCTCTTTGTCCTTCATGACATACTCAAGCTCCATCTTGATTCCGTTATACTTAAGCAGCTTTGTGTAGATGACGACCGTATCATCGAAATGTACCATACTGTGATACTCTACCGATATCGACAGCACCGGACTTATGATTTCCATATCCTCCATCTGCCTGTAGTTGAGTCCTATCTGATCCATCAAATCAAGTCTTGCTTCTTCCATCCACTTGACATAGTTTGAATGGTGGATTATACCCATCTGATCTGTTTCATAATATTTTGCGTGGTGCTCGTAAGGACGGATTCTAAGTTCACCTTGTGAGCCGGCAATCTGTAACTCATTGTTTGCCATAAAAACTTCCTCCATTCATATTTTGGTCTTATTTCTATTATGCCACATTGGACAGCTAAATTCAACGACTTGACCGTAAAATATAAACCGGCTGCTACCTGCGTATCATGCTGTAGCAGTCTCTGCATATATTGCGTGAATTTCCAATCGGAAGTATTCTGCCGCAATACCGGCATCTGATAATATACTCATCCTTGCTCTTTGATAGAAGCTGCATAATCTTTGCCTGTGTTTTGTCGCGCTCGTTTTCAAGCCAGTCCTCATCCACAATTTTGCCCATGCGGACTGAAAACTGATAGTACAAATCAAGCTTTTTGTAATAGGATTCGTATTTCATGAGCCCCTGATACTTTGAATGCTTATCAGGCTTGTCTAGAGAGATATCAGATGTATACGACATGCAGTAGCGCAGCCATTGTCTGACAAGCTCCCTGTCCTTTATATCTATAGGACATGTAATCATCTTATAAAGCAGATATTTGTCATCAAAATCTGCGATAAAGTATCGCTCCTTATACGCATATCCATACAAAAACAATATCTCATCGACATTGATTTTCCTAAACGGTGCTGATGGCTCTGCCTCATGCCAGAGCTTAATTATCGCATCAAGCGGCGCATCCATTGTAAGGAGCACCTGCGGGAAGCCAAGACTTACTATATCAATATCCTGCTCCGGTATATTTAGCGTATTCTTCAGATAATTCAGATTCTTTTGTCCTAAAGCTGTCACATAGCCTGTATCATACAGACCAAATCTGCCTGCACGGCCCGCTATCTGTTTTATCTCAGAGATGACAAGCGGACGTCTTGATACTCCATCAAACTTTTCCACCTCCAGAAATACAATTCTTCTGACCGGCAGATTGAGTCCCATTCCTATCGCATCTGTTGACACGACAACCTGTGTCTTTTTCTCATTAAAAAGCGTCATCTGCCTGCGCCTTATTTCCGGTGGCAGACTTCCGTATATGACACTTGGCTTTATGCCGTTTTCCTCCAGACGCCCTGCTATATTGAGTACCGACTTCTTTGAAAAGACGATAAAGGCATCGCCCTCTCTTACATCCTGTGGAAAAGAAAAAGGCTTATCCTCCAGCTTTAGCGCAGTCTTTCTCTCATACTCCCTTATCTCATACTCGTCGTGGCACAGATTAATCAGATGAATGACTACATCCTTTGCCACCGGACTCATGCATATATGAATCTCTCCTGCAAGTGTACCAAGAATTGCCCTGGTCCATGAATGTCCCCTGTCATCATCTGCAACCATCTGTGCCTCATCAATCACTGCGATATCATATTCCTTATCACAGTCAAGCATCTCCACTGTCGATGCTGTAATTCTGCTGTCTGATACCTCAAGACACTCCTGGCCTGTAAGCATGGTGCATGGTATGCCTGCATCATTCATCTTCTCATATACCTCAAGTGCCAAAAGGCGAAGCGGTCCCAGATAAACTCCGTTTTGCGCCAGCTTAAGCCTCTCAAGCGCCTGATATGTCTTACCGCTGTTAGTCGGACCTATATGGAGTATGAAGTGCCTTTTCATGCTCTGTGCTTTTGGAAACTCAAGCTCCGGCCGTGCCGGAACCAGCGTGACAATCTCTCTTCTAAGCTCCTTGCTGCGGTACTCATTGTAAAGCGCCTTCATGCTCCTTGTACATATCGCACCTATATACTCCTTGCGCAAAAGCTTTAGAAAATCCTCTGTGAGATACTCTGCCTCATTCTCATCAAACTGCTCCATATCCACCCTGACGAGCTGCGGAAGGATTTCTCTATTTAAAATCTGCCTTGCATTCTTATTGTTGGAATAGTAGGTGATCAATGCAAGCCTTTTTATTTCCTGATGCAGCTTGTCGAGTGCTATTGTCTCGTTTTTTGAAAATCGCGCATATTTAATTGATTTTGCTTTACTATTGAGCCTGTGAATATAGTGTGCCAGCTTTACAGGCTTACCTGTACTTCTCTTCGCATTCTCCCTGTACTGGTCAACATAAAACTGTACCAGTACCTCTTCAAACGATTTTTCCATATATGTGTGTTATCCTCTTTATTTGTATACACCGTTAAGAGTCACCTCAAACGTAACATCCTTTCCGGCTAGTTCTGTATTTGTCTTATAATCATCCGGGAATTTCAGGTTTAAATCAAAGGTTTCTCCCACCTTGTGACCTACCACTCCGTCCTCAAAGCCATCTATATAGCTGCCTGAGCCAAGCACCAGGTCTGTGCCCTGTCCATCAGTGCTTCCACCCTCGAATTTTTCACCGTCCATATATCCGGTGTAGTCAATATTTACCTTATCTCCGTTTTCCGCAACCGTATCAGTCTCTGTATTCAGTGTTGCTGCCTCGGTCTGTGAATCACTGCTTTGTGTCTCGGATGCCTGAGATTCTGTGGTCTGTGATGCAGCTTCTGTACCGTCAGTGCCCTTTGACGATGAACCGCCCGATGTCGCAACTGCCCAGATGAGTACTATGACTATCACAACGACTGCCACTACCGGCACCCAGAATTTCAGCAGATTCACAACCTTTGCCTTCTTTTCTGCCTTCTCTCTCTCGATTCTTCTTTTTTCCTGTGCGATTTTTTTGTTTTGTTTGTTCATTTTGTTAATCTCCTGTTTTATTTTTATTATTGAATTATACTATTACAATTTGAACATTCTGTGTTTCGCAAAAATGACAAGTATGCGTTGTCTGTCAGTGCATTCGCTATCTGTCACTGTTCTCTTTAAACTTTAAACGACTGCGTCTCTTAACTATTTGACGAAACAATAAAAGCAGTAGAAAAATACACACACAGCCTGCGCTTATAGCTGCACCTGCCTTAAGCCCCGGTGTCTCATAATAAAGCTCTATCTCATGCTCTCCCTCATCCAGATGAATGCTCACAAAGGTATCTGAAAAATCCTCATACTCTACATCCTTCCCATCCACCTTCATAGTCCATCCCTTTTCACTCGGAATAGAAAGTACAAGCTGTCCTGCCTGCTTCACATCAATGTGTCCTCTTATGTGTGTATCTGAAAAATCATCCACCGAGATTGTCTGCTCATTGAGTGTATTGTAAGCACTCTCAACTGCAGCAATAGAAAGCTCGTATACATTAAATCGTACAGCATCGGCATCAGTGTTTGTGACGGAAACTGTCTCCCCCGCCTTCACATATCCCAGGTCAAACAGATACCTGTGAGTGGTCTTCGAGTATGTGGTCTCATACTCTCCGTGGCTGAATGTCAGACTGTCAGTGCTGCACGAATCGTATGCCGCATAATAATATCCGTCATGGTCAAAGGTGAGAGTCGTAGTTCCCGGATTTTCGTCCTGAGTGCACTCTGTCAGGGTCAGCGTATCATCTGCTGCACCAAGGAGCCTGCCAAGGGAATTAATCGAATAGATTTTCGACGACGAGGATGGTTTCCACGCATCAATCACTCCCTCATCCATCATAAAACCAAGCGGAAGTGTGTAGTTATTCCGATACAGATAGTGATTTCCACATTTTCCCACAAGTGTAGTCAGCTCATTCTGTGGCTGTATGGATTTTGTAAACATATATCTGACAGAAAGCATGGCTGACGTGACAGGTGTGGCACCGTTATAACAGTAGAAATTCTTGCCTCCCTCCATATAAAGAGCCTGATAAAAATGGCTCACATTTATATTCATCAGGGAAGAAAACTGTGTTCCAGAAGCATAGCCGTATCGTGTGCCATCATTTTTAGTAAGTCGGCCTGTATCCTCAACCCTGTAAAATGGTACATCGTTGTCAGCTGCATCCTCTTTTGCCAGCTTAAGTGCCTTTTGCATATCGTCCACATTGGCATTGTAGCTGCTTCTGCCGGTACATCCAAGTCCTGTCACAGCCATATTGACAGCCAGCTCCACAATCGCAATACCGCATGTTATGACCATCAAAAGCTCCCTGTTTTTCCTTGCTGCAAGCTTTAAAAGTACTGTCATAATGCCGTACAGCGCAACAAACAATATGCTTATGATAACTGCATAATACTCTGTCACATCCTCATCGGCAAACATCGTGCTTACTGCCATAAGCGCCGATGCAAATACCACTGCCACGCCAATATGCCACAGTCTTATGCCACGCCACTTTCTTACTGTAGCATAGCCTATGGTCAATACAAGAAATGCATACAGATACGACTGTCTGCCAGGCAGCGAATCCGGAAAATGCAGTCCGTGCCATATAAAGTCAAGCTGTTTATTGGCAAAGCTTGCCATGAAAAACAACACAAACAATACGGGAGCTATTTTTTTCTTCCAATTAATCCTTTTATTGAGCACAAACAGTATCAAAAGCATCACACTAAAGGCTCCGGCATACAGATTCGGCCAGTTCTCTGCACCCTCATAGACGCTTGCTGTCGTGCACATCCTGCCGACCTCTGATAAGAGATTAAAATACCACTCTATCTGCTTTGGAAACTCGATGCCCGACGAACCGCTGTAGCTTAAAATGATAAGCTCCGGGATGATTAGCACCATCGCAGTGCCTCCAGCCAAAAGCGAGTAAACGGCAAATCTCACAATTGCAGCCATTTTACCGCCATTTTGCGTAAAGAAAAGCCATGCAAACCAGAATACCAAAAAGATGCAAAGCATGATGCTCAGATAATAGTTTGACAATATACAAAGTGCCAGTGATACATAGTAAAGCACCGGCTTTTTGTCCCGCACAAGCTTCTCAAGTCCTACTATCGCTAGCGGTGCAACCGCCACAACATCCATCCACATAACATCCCAGCTATACGCAGCTACAAAGCCGGAAAGCGCATATGCCGTTGAGAAAACAAATGCCGGCACAAATGTATTATCGTGATATCTGTTATCCTTTCCAAGAAGTACAAAGTGTTCCTTCAGAAAATAAAAAAATGTTGCTCCGCTTAGCGAAATCTTAAAAATGATTAGCAGCTCGATAAACTCAATAATATGGCTCTTTGGAAAAAGCACAACAAGCCAGTTTAACGGACTCGCCAGATAATAGGCAAATACCGATACAAAATCACTGCCAAGCCCGATATTCCATGTATACATGAGGCTCGCACCATTTCTTAGCTTCTCCCACAGCTCATTATAGAAAGGCAGATACTGGTGATACAAATCCATATGCAAAAGGCAGTAATCGCCAAATGGATATACACCATTTCCTATACAGATGATTATACATATGAAAAACGGAATTAAAAACGCTGTCAAAAGTGGATGCTTTTTAACAAAATTCATCACTTATCCTCCCAGTCAAACAGTCTGTAATATTGCAAAAGCTTATAATCGTTTAGCATATCCGAATCGGCCTGCTTCTTTTTGCTGCCGGTTGCCTTGTCTGATTTATTTGATGCTTTATCTAATGTCTTATCTGCAGTTTTATCCGTACGTACCGCTGATATAATTGGATACTCCTCCTGCAGCTTTAGCAGAAAGCTCTGATAGTCATTTGTCGGCACACCTGCCGCTTTAAGTACGTTTGCAGCCAGATAATTAACACTCGTGTCTTTTCCTGCAGCCTCATCAATATCATAATTTGCCCAGATAACATACGGCACCTGATAGCGCAGCTTAAGCTCTTCATTTGATAAATTATTATAGTCCATGCCGTTTGCTGCAAGAACAGAGCTTGCCACAGTATCATTTGGCTGATGATCACCGAAAAATACCACTATAGTTTTCTCATCCACATTTGAGAAATATTCAATGAGGCTCTTTAAATCCTCATCTGTCAGCTTAATCAAAGAAAGATACTGATCAAGTGCAGAATTATTGAGCTTATCCGCTGTCACCGTATTGTCAAAGCCGTAGTAGGTATCCGTGTATCCACCATGGTTTTGCATAGTGACATTGAATATAAATGCCGGCTGACCATCCGGTTTGTTCTCATAGGTCTCAATAATCCTGTCAAAGGATGTCTCATCACTTATATATTTGCGCACAAACCTCTGATTAGAATAATCCTGCATAAACGAAAGATTGTCAAATCCCAAAAGAGGATAGACCGTATCCCGGTTCCATCCACTGCCATAGTACGGATGCTGTGCATACGTTGCGTAGCCTATGCTTTTTAAATAGCTTGCAAGGGAAGGTGTCGTGCTCTTTATATACTGCTGATAAGGAATACTTCCTACCGGAAGAAAAGCCATCGTATTGCCTGTCAGAAACTCAAACTCAGTATCGGCGGTATTTCCACCGCATACAGACGTATTCAGATATCCTGTTATAGTGTTTTCATTGCCCTTTTCAAGACTGTGCACAAACGGCATATAGTCTGTATTTGTATCAAAATCACCGAGCACTGACAGGTCTGAAAATGCCTCATCCATCACAACTATAATATTCGGATAATCACTTTTATCTGTAATTGCAGTATTATTAGCTGCATCTGAATTATCATCTGTACCGGCATAGCTGTCAAGCAGCTCCTTAGCCTTCTGTCTGCTATACCCGTCAGGCTTATCAACCGCCACAAACTTAAGATCCATCGCAAAGGTCACCGCCATTCCATTCACCTTTGTCATATATGCAGGTGTAAATAGAAACGGATACAGGTAATTGTCCGTCTGGAAATCCTCATCCTGCAGGGCATTCACAAACAGGCACATCACAAGTAATCCAAGCACTGTCGGAATTAGTCTGAACCTGAATTTCCACTTAATTCTAAAATCAACAAAATGCATCAGCACAATAAGAGCTATAAATATAACTGTAACAACAACTACTCCTGCAGTCGGTGCAAAATCATAATTGGATGCAACACTTGTCGCCGTACCAATTGAAAAAATATCCCATGGGACAAAAGGAGTCGAGCGGAAAAGCATAACATAATGATTAATCAGTCCAAAAACCATGGCCACAATAAAAACTGCACGAAGTGCCCATTTCGCCCTGCCCGTAACAAAATAAAGAATCCAGGCAATCAGCTCAAACAAAATAATATTAAAAAATCCCGCCATAAATCTGACTTCTTCAAAAGGATTATGTTCGTAGAACTCCATAAGATAAAAAGCCGTAATCGGGAAAATCGAGAAAAATATAACATTGAATATAATTTCATATTTTTTATAAATCTTTTTTATCATCATAATGCTCCTGTTTACTATCTGGTATTACAGCCTATATGGCAGATTTTTGGGTACCTTTTTGGGTACCTTTTTGGGGCAAATTTTTCTTAAAAGTACCCTGATTTCTTTAATTTTTGAAAGATTGTAAGTAAAGAAAAAACCCCGCAAACCCTTGATTTTACTGAAAATCTTGGATTTACGGGGTTTTGCAAATAGTGCCGGCAGTGGGACTTGAACCCACACGGGCTTGCGCCCAACAGATTTTGAGTCTGCATCGTCTGCCATTCCGACATGCCGGCGTCTTACGAACAGACAATATTTTATCACAGTTATTGACTTCATGCAACTAAAATTTGTAATTTCAATATAATTTCAATGCGATTGTGACTGTTCACGCCTAACAGTGTGACCAGCAACGATTACAGCTCATTTAAAAATGTCAAAGCCTTGAAATATGTCTCAGCATACAACCTTATTCTTACCGGTGCATTTTCCGACATAAAGCTGTTTGTCAACAAAATTAATCCATTCCTTGTAATCCTGCCCCACTTTATATTTCCCTGCACCTATGGTCACTGTCATCCTTCCGCTGCCCTTAGATGTCCAGAAGGATTTTGAATTAATCTCCACACGAAGCTCATCGAGAAAATTCTTAGGCACCTCTCCGTCGACACATTTGCCAAGAAGTAAAAACTCTTCTCCTCCCCATCTGCAATAGCTAAGCTCAACACCTCGAGCCTTGTTTACGATAGTACGAGCGAGCATCTTAAGTGCATCATCTCCTACATTATGTCCGAATGAATCGTTAATTTTCTTAAAATCATCAATATCAATCATCGCAAGGAAATATTCCCCCTGCTTCTCAGCCTCAAAAAGATTCTTAAGCTTTGCCATCATATAGAAACGATTTGGAAGCTCCGTCAGCGCATCAAACTGTGCCTGCTTTTCCATTGCCCCCTCCTCGGAAGACATAAAATGCAAAAGGCACATCATACATGTTATTATCAAGAAAACTACACCAGAAATCATAGCAATAGAAATACTCTTAATTACAACAGAATCCAACTTATATAAAGGTGTGTAAAAGCCATCAAGCATATAAAGAATAATCAGAGCAATAGCATATACACAGCAAAGCAGAATGGCAACATGATTCTTTTTTTTCTTCCTGAGAACCACATAATCCATGGAAAAAAGAAAAAACATTGCATCGATCAAAAAAAGCTGGAAATTACATTGAATTCCGAGACAAACCACCGCAAGTATCATATAAAGCAATATCTCAACAGCCACACTATAAACATATATGCTCAGTTTTTCAGATTTTGTCAGACTGAATGCAAGGAAATAAAAGCATATGCTGATCAGACTGACTCCTGCCATCAAATCTACACCTAATGATGAAAACATAAATAGCATCAGCAGATGGATGACAAGAAATATTTTGTTTACATTAATAAATAGAAAGCTCTGCTCCTTAGCAGTACTATCATTGCTACTCATTGTCCAATACCTTCATAAAAAATATCTAATATATTACTATAGAATAATAACACATTTTGGCCAATATAACAATATATTATTGTTCAAAAGTACTAGACTATTTTGCTACTTTTTTTCTAATTATATATCCAATAAGAATAATAACAGCACTTGTTATGACACTTCCATAAAATGTCATTCCCCTGCACAAAAGCTCCATATTCGCTGCATTTCTACCAACAAGCTGTTTAAATCCATCAATCATAATATAATCAGCCACGCCCATAGCACCGGGTATAGGCACACAATTGGAGCCCATCGCCACAAAACACTGTATCACACTCACATCAACTGCCTTATTTACGCCTTCGCCGACTGCCATAAAAATCATAAACGATACCAAAAGCTGTGAAACTCTCTGCATTATATTCCAAAAGAAAATCTCGATTAGAAGTCCGGTCCGCCCTGTGATACTGTTTGAACACTCCTGATATTCTTTCATAGTATTTTTAAGCTTTATTCGAAGCCTGTCACCATGCCGTATTATATGTATTTTTTCAAAAAGCCGGATAAGACTATCACAAATTGAGTATAGTATGCTTCCCTTCCTTAGCAGCATATAAAATACAAGAGCCAGAAAAATCAGCACCACAATCCCCAAACATATAAATATCCGCGAAATACCTGAGAAATTTTTCAGCAATGGATACTTAAAAATCATGCAAAGTAAGCCAATTGTTAAAAGTGAAAGTGTATACATAACAAGATTAATCAGTAGGGCCACTGTAGCAGCATAGCCCGGTATGCCATCCCTTATCATGAAATACGCACTGGCTGGCTGTCCTCCCGATGCCGATGGTGTAATAGCCGAAAAATACACATCAGCTCCACCATACACAGTACCATCAATCGCGCTGGTTTTATACCCAAAGTGTCTTGCCATGCGTACCAGAGCAAAGCCTTCAAACCAAATAAACCCAAACGTACAAACAAAACTCATAAAAAGCCAGCCTTTATTTGCATTTATGATAAAACTCATAAGAATTTCAAACGAAAAATGCTTGCTCTGTGAGACAACGGTCCATATGCTTAAGATAGCTATAAAAACAGAAGCTATCGCCCAAAATATCTTTTTTCTGTCCATTAAATCTAATCCCCTTAAAAAAAACTGGTAAAGTGAATTATGAAAATACACCATACCAGTTTATTGTAGAGAATATATATAACTTTATCAAGTAAAATATTATTAATATCTTTTTAAAGTTTGTTAAATTATTTACTGTTACAATAACAAATCAGTCTAAATACAAATTAACTTCTATGATTCCTCTTCCTCATCATTGTCAGTGTTCATCATATACACACCCCTGCTTGCATCTCCATCAGGATTCTTTCCAAACTCGTAATCATTTCCCGGCAGAATAGCATTTAAGAAAATCCCTGCGATAGCTGCAATTGCCAAAGCTGTCAGTGTAATTGATGTTCCTGCTACAGTAAATGTCAGTCCATTTCCAAAGCCAAGACCACATACAAAAATAACACCTGCAATAATCAGATTTCTTGATTTAGTCAGATCTACCTTGTTTTCAACAACATTTCTAACTCCTATTGCTGAAATCATTCCATAAAGCATAAATGAAACTCCACCAATAATCGCTGATGGCATAGTAGATATTACAGCCGAAAACTTTGGAATAAACGAAAGTGCAATAGCAAAAACAGCCGCAATACGGATAACTCTCGGATCATATACCTTAGACAGCTCAAGCACTCCAGTATTCTCACCATATGTTGTATTAGCCGGTCCTCCTATAGCTCCTGCGAATGCAGTTGCAATTCCATCACCTATAAGTGTCCTATGAAGACCCGGATCAGCAATAAAGTTCTGCTCTACTGTAGCAGAAATAGCAGACATGTCGCCAATGTGCTCCATCATAGTCGCAATAGCGATAGGCGCCATAACAAGAATGGACGTAATATCAAACTTCATGAACTGAAATTTAGGTATTCCGACCCACGCAGATGATGCAATTGATGTAAAATCAAGAATTGCGGAACCATCAGGATTAGTAATTCCAGCAGTATTCATAATAAGAGCCACAACATAGGAAATAATTACTCCCATTAGAATAGGAATGATCTTAAATAAGCCCTTTCCCCATATATTGAAAATAATTATAACTCCAAGTGCAATAATTGCAAGAACCCAGTTTGTTGAAGCATTATTGATAGCTGAGCCGGCAAGTGAAAGACCAATGCATATGATAATAGGTCCTGTCACTACAGGTGGAAGGAAGCGCATTACACGCTTAATTCCAACCAGCTTAATGATAAGTGCAAGTACGAAATAAAGCATACCTGCAACAAATATGCCACCACACGCATACGCAGCCTTATCATTGACAGCCATATCTGCATACATACCACTGTCAAGGTTTGCAACAGTATAAAAGCCTCCTAAAAAAGCAAATGACGAACCCAAAAAAGCCGGTACCTTAAACTTTGTACACAGATGAAATATAAGCGTGCCAAAGCCTGCACAAAATAGTGTAACCGATACAGAAAGACCTCTGGTAAGCGGCTCCCCACAAGCCTTCTGAAAATATCCTGATACAAGAATAGGCACAAGAATTGTTGCGCCGAACATAGCAAACATATGCTGCAAACCAAGAATAAGCATCTTGGCCGTTCCAAGCTGTCTCGCATCACGAATTGGCTCCTGTTTCTTTTGTTCCATAACAACCTCCTTAATAAATTAATGTTTTCGATAAGTAACTTAAAACATTATAGCAGTTTTTAATTATTATTTCATTATTTTTTTATTATTTTTACAAAAAAAAGACATCTCATTGGATGTCTTAAATGATTCATATTTAATAAGTATATACCTTCAAAACTTCATACAATTCCGATTTGTTTTTCTTCGTTATTAACCAGATTAAGCCCTCGACCTATTAGTAACAGTCAGCTCCACATGTT
>OGOG01000098.1_pt1 | contig 90945 bp, 54 predicted proteins | sample 1552581 | NCBI WGS metagenome assembly OGOG01 (sample SAMEA2580152, study PRJEB22360) | human gut metagenome | biome: human gut; feature: human-associated habitat; material: faeces | place: Denmark | collected 2008/2010 | reverse complement strand
GAAGCAGGTAAGAAGTTGGTTGCTGCTGGTCCGAAACTCTAATCTGAGATTCGACCTTGACATACAAAAAGGCGGTTCCGAAAGGAATCGCCTTTATTTTATTTGTATCGTTACTTTGCCAAAACACCCTGCAATGCGAGTTCAAACGTCAATACTTCCAGAGGCTCGACCGGTGAAAAACTCTGATATGCATCAGAGTTCATGTAAGCAAATCGCCTATAAAAGCACTTCGACTTTGCTTTATGACCGTTAAAGCAATACTTTATTTCTTTTTAAAGTGGAACTTTATTCCTTTTAAAGCGATGCTTTATTACCGTTAAAGCGATGCTTTATTACCGTTAAAGTGGTGCTTTATTACTATTGAAGTGGTACTGCATTACCTTTACAGTAACGCTGCATTACTTTTGCAGTAATGCTGTATTGCTTTTGCAGAAGCACTGCATCACCTTTGCAGCAGCGCTGCATTGCTTTTGCAGTGACATTGCATAAAAAGGGGCTGTCTCATCCTTCCTATGCGGAATGAGACAGCCCCTTCGATTTATTTAGAGAATACCTTTATCTTACAACGACCTTGGTAACGACATCTCCAACCTTAACAAGATAGAATCCTGCTGAAACCGGAATAGCATTTGCACCTGCAGTCACAGCCTTGCTTACAAGAACCTGACCCACAGAATTAACTATAGTAACCTGTGCATCTTCGGCAGCATTCACATTGATCACATTATAACCCGCTTCTACTCTTGAAGCTGCATTATCAACATTTGCAATGCCCGTATTAGTCAATGTAAAGGAGATAGGGAACAACTGTAAAGCCCCCTTAAAGCTACTTACGATAGCAGTTACATCATACGCTTTATCATCCGCAGGTAAACTTACTTCATTAAAACGTGCAAAAAGAGTAATAGTACCGGATTCGTCCGTTAATGTTTTACCACCTTCAAGATTAACAGTAGCATTATTCACCTGAATCAGTCTATTAAGCATTGTTTCTGTGATTTCATTAACCTTAACCACAGTCGGTTTGATAACCGCACCTTCCTCAGCAGCAGCAAATGTTTCGGCTACAGGGCTTGACAACTGTATAACTTCTCCGAATTCACCAACGGAACCCATGAAACCGGCAGGGATAATGTCGCCATTCTTATAAGTCTGCCCAACATTACCATATATCTGAAGTGCGCCCGTTGCATCTTGTACAAACAAATACGCACCGCTTTGATAAAGTACATTGACCGGATTAGCAAATTTCACAACCAAGCTTTGAGATTGTGTATAAAAATCTGCAATGTTCTCAACGGATTTTGCCTCACTTATGGTATAAGTAGCTGATACAACATCAGAGAATGTAGTTCCTACGGCAGGCGCCGCGATAATAGGTGTTGCAGATTACACTTAACTTTTGCCGGTTTCTAATCAAACACAAGAGATTGTATTCCTTACGCCAGCCGCTGCTATAATGGTTGTAGTAGATTCTACTTTAATAGGTCCGGTATAAGCAGTAAATTGTGGTGCTGATTTACTTAATTTATACCAAATGTCGGCCCCTTCGGTAGCACAACTAAGAGTCACTTCCACCGGTCCGTAATAAGTTCCTTCGCCAGGATTGAAAACCGGAACGGCAACAGCCGGAGCTTCACCTGTTGTTGTAGTTACCACTATAGAACTAATTTTAGCAGTACCGGCAAAAGTTAACACTACCTGACTTTCCGATCCCGTCCATGTGGGTTGGGCATATTCTCCACTATCAAATGTCAAAATAGTAGAAGCAATTGCTTTTCCTTCAAAAGTTATGGCAGTTATAATTTCCCCATTTGTAGTACTGAAAGTCAAAGTAGAAGGTTTGTAGCAACGAAGGCCTTCAACTCCATCTTTAGTTGCCCAAAAACGGTTATCAGTCGTTTCGTTGATCTTAGTAGATTTAATCACAACATTTCCGACAGTCATAGTACCATCGGCAAGATCGGTACCAGCACCTGATTCTGGAACAGCATACCCCAACGCAGCAGGGTCAGTCAAATTAAAAGTCACATCTGTAGCATTTGTAAAGCTTACAGCAGCAATAATCACAAATAATGAAAGTAACAGTCTTTTCATAAATAAATGTTTTTTAAAATTGGTGACACAAAGATAGAAGTTATTTATATTGCTGCTCCAATCCAACGTTTAAAAAATCACAATGTCACAATATTGTAATGAGGGAGGAAATGTAATAGTGCCGGACAAACACAAAAAGAGCTGTCTCGTTTTTCCAACTCAAGACAGCCCTTATAAAATTATTTCAAAAAGACCTTTTTACCTTACGACAACCTTAGCTACGACATCACCGACTTTAACAAGATAGAACCCTGCTGAAACCGGAATGGCATTAGTTCCGGCACTAACCGTTTTGTTAACAAGAGCCTGACCAACAGAATTGACAACAGTAACCTGGGTATCTTCCGCAGCATTCACATTGATTACGTTATAGCCCGCAACTACTTTTGAAGCTGTATTATCGACATTTGCAATACCTGTAGTCAACGTAAATGAAATCGGGAACAATTGGAAGTTACCATTATAACGACTTACAATGGCAGTTACGTTATACGATTTATCATCTGTAGGCAAAGTCACCTCATTGAAACGGGCATAAAGATTAATCGTACCCGTACCATCTGTCAAAGTCTTACCATCTTCAAGATTGACAATCGCATCATTCACCTGAATCAGTTTATCAAACAGATAATCATCGATTGCGTCTATCTTAACAACCGTAGGCGCGATCACCGGCCCCTCTTCCGGAGCTGCAAATGTTTCGGGCTCAACCACACGGAACTGAAGCTCCCCTCCGAACACATCTCCCTCCCCAATAATACCGGCCGGAATTATATCGCCATTCTTATATGTTCGACCGACATCACCATATATCTGCATCGCAGCCGATTCGTCTTGCACAAACAAATACAGACCGCTTTGATAAAGCACACTTACAGGATTGGTAAACACATGGACTATTCCTCTATTGGTGGTGAAGAAGTCAGCAATGTCTTTCACAGGTGTAGTTTCACCGATAGTATAAGTAGCTGAAACCACCGTACTATTATCACTTCCCTTTGAAGCCATAGCCTTGATTGTAGTTGTAGACTCTACTTTAATAGGAGCATTGTAAACGGCAGAAGCACTTGTCGGCTCGTCACCATTTGTAGTGTAATGGATGATAGCTCCCTCAGTAGCACATGTAATTTCTACATTTTTTGCCACATAATAAGTACCAGTCGCGAGTGAAAAAGTAGGATCGGCAACAGAAGCAGCCTGACCGGCTGTAGACACAACTATTGAACTGATTTTTGCAGTACCGCCAAAGGTTAACACAACTTTGCTTGCCGAGCCGGTCCATGTCGGTTTATCATATTCGCCACTATCGAATGTCAAAACAGCAGGAGTAATAGTTACTCCTTCAAAAGTAATAGCAGTGATTACTTCTCCATTGTTCGTAGAAAATGTCAAAGTGGAGGGCTTATAGCAGCGAAGACCTTCAACACCGTTAGCAGTTCCCCAAAAACGATTATCAGTCGTATCGTGCTTCTTATCCGACGTAATCACGACATTTCCAACAGTCAAAGTGCCATTCGCAAGATCAGTACCCTTACTTGTTTCAGGGACAGCATAGCCAAACGCAGCAGGATCAGTTAGATCAAAAGTCACTTCTCCTGCATTTGCAGAACTTAATGCAACTATAATCACAAATAACGAAAGTAATAGTCTTTTCATATATATATGTTTTAAAATGATTTCACAAAGATAGAATATATTTCATATTATCATCATAATCAACGTTTAAAAATTCACAATGCTAAAAAATAGTTATTATGAAGGACATCTTGCATCCGGAGCAATAAAAAAGCCTGGCAAGATTAACTTACCAGGCTCTTTCCTATTTATATATAGACTATACTCGATAGCCTCGATTACTAATTCTTATTAGCACGCTTACGTTCCATTTCGTCCAGAATGACTTTACGCATGCGCATCGCCTTCGGAGTCACCTCCACATATTCATCTTCCTTAATATATTCCAACGCCTCTTCCAAGGAGAACTGCACAGGAGGAATCAAACGAGCCTTCTCGTCAGAGCCGGACGCACGCATATTGGTAAGCTTCTTCGATTTAGTCACATTTACCACCAAGTCATTATCATGAGAATGTTCTCCCACCACCTGTCCGGCATAAACCTCTTCCTGCGGGAAAACGAAGAACTTGCCGCGATCCTGCAATTTATCGATTGCATAAGCAAATGCAGTACCACTCTCCATAGCAATAATAGAGCCATTGGTACGGCGTTCTATATCTCCTTTGTACGGTTGATACTCCTTGAAGCGGTGTGCCATGATAGCCTCACCGGCAGAAGCCGTCAACACATTGGTACGCAAACCGATGATACCGCGTGAAGGCATGTCGAACTCCAGATTTACACGTTCACCGTTGCTCTCCATCATAGTCATTTCACCCTTGCGGCGAGTCACCATATCAATGATCTTGCTTGAATACTCCTCCGGAACATTCACCGTAAGCTCTTCGATCGGCTCGCATTTCACACCGTCTATCTCTTTATAGATCACCTGCGGCTGTCCCACCTGCAACTCGTAGCCCTCACGACGCATGGTCTCTATCAATACAGACAAGTGAAGCACACCACGGCCGGAAACGATCCATTTGCCATCTTCCTCACTCTTACGCACACGTAATGCCAGATTCTTGTCCAATTCCTTCATCAGGCGGTCATGAATATGGCGCGAAGTCACAAACTTGCCATCCTTACCGAAAAACGGGGAATCGTTGATGGTGAACAGCATGCTCATCGTAGGCTCATCGATAGCAATTGGCGGCAATGCTTCCGGATTCTCAAAGTCGCAGATCGTGTCCCCGATCTCAAACCCGTCAATACCGATCAATGCGCAGATATCTCCGGAAGAAACTTCCGTAGTCTTCACGCGTCCCAACCCTTCGAATACATGCACTTCCTTAATCTTTGATTTCTGGAAACTCCCGTCACGCTTTGCCAATGTCACGTTCATACCTTCCTTCAACGTACCGCGGTGAACACGTCCTACAGCGATACGGCCCGTATATGAAGAATAATCGAGTGAAGTAATCAGCATCTGGGGAGTACCTTCCAACTGCGTAGGCGCAGGAATGTTCTCAATAATGCAGTCCAGCAACGGAGTGATGCTGTCGGTAGGTTTCTGCCAGTCCGTACTCATCCATCCGTTCTTTGCAGAACCGTACACACACGGAAAGTCCAACTGATCCTCTGTAGCATCCAAGCTAAACATAAGGTCGAACACCATCTCATGCACCTCTTCCGGGCGGCAGTTCGGTTTGTCCACCTTATTAACCACCACGATCGGTTTCAGTCCGATTTCCAGTGCTTTCTGCAACACGAAACGTGTTTGAGGCATCGGACCTTCAAAAGCATCGACCAACAGGATACATCCGTCAGCCATATTAAGTACACGTTCCACTTCTCCTCCGAAGTCACTATGCCCCGGAGTATCAATAATGTTAATCTTAGTTCCTTTGTAATTGATTGAAACGTTTTTTGACAGAATCGTTATCCCTCGTTCACGTTCCAAGTCGTTGTTATCCAGAATTAATTCACCGCTTGCCTGGTTGCTACGGAACAGATTTCCGGACAAAAGCATCTTATCGACAAGAGTTGTTTTCCCATGGTCAACATGGGCAATAATTGCAATGTTTCTAATATTTTGCATATAATACCTATTATTTGGCTGCAAAGGTACGAAAATGGATTATAAAACATATACTATACTTGGAAAAATTTCCTGCAAAACGTTGTGCGTTATTAAGATAATAACTATCTTTGCACGCTCAAAAGTAATATTTATATATCAAACCAAATCAAAGAATTATGTATTTAGACGCTGCTGAAAAGCAAGAGATCTTTGGAAAGTACGGAAAGTCTAACTCTGATACTGGCTCAGCTGAGGCCCAGATAGCTTTGTTTTCATACCGTATTTCTCACCTGACTGAGCATATGAAGCTCAACAGAAAAGATTATAGTACTGAGAGAGCTTTAACAATGTTGGTAGGTAAACGTCGTCGTTTGCTCGATTACCTGAAGGCTAAAGATATCGCAAGATATCGTGCCATCATTAAAACTCTCGGATTGCGTAAGTAATCCACTTGTTACAGACAAGATTGAAAGAGCCGTTCTCCAAAAAGAACGGCTCTTTTATTCTCAATAAAAACCACTCTCAAAAAACGGACATCCATCCGATTCCAAACCTTTCCTTAGAAAAGGATACTTAAAAAATCAGCTGCCGCATACTTTTTACCTTCTATAATTGTTATCATATAAAGAATTTGCTATTTTTGCAAATCAACCATTTCTAAATAGTAACCTTTTAGACAATAAATTCTATCGATATGGATACAAGCAAAATTGTCGGAGAGAAAATAAAAACACTCCGCGAGAATAAATCAATTACAATAGAAGAGCTGGCTCAACGTTCCGGCTTGGCTATAGAACAAATCGAACGCATCGAAGGCAACATCGATCTTCCATCACTGGCTCCACTCATCAAAATAGCCCGTGTACTGGGAGTGCGTCTGGGCACTTTCCTTGATGATCAGGATGAAACAGGCCCTGTGGTATGCCGCAAGACCGAAACAACCAACACCATCAGCTTTTCGAACAACGCCATCCATTCCAGAAAACATATGGAATATCATTCACTGTCAAAGTCGAAAGCAGACCGCCATATGGAACCGTTTATCATCGATGTCGCCCCGACTACCGATAATGACTTCGTTCTTTCATCCCACGAAGGAGAAGAATTCATCATGGTTATGGAAGGGGTCATGGAAATCAGTTACGGTAAGACCACTTATCTGCTTGAGGAAGGTGACAGCATTTATTACGACTCCATCATTCCCCACCATGTACACGCTTACGAAGGACAAGCGGCTAAGATACTGGCGGTGATTTATACACCAATTTAGGGGAGGAAGAATCAATTCTCAATTATACCACATGCAACTATACAACAGAACTCTCGGCCAGTGGCTGGAACACTGGGCCGAGAAGACACCCGACAAAGAATACATAGTATATTCCGATCGCAATCTTCGTTTTACCTGGCAACAATTTAATCATCGCGTGGACGATATGGCCAAGGGACTGATTGCTATCGGAGTAAGGAGAGGTACGCACGTAGGAATATGGGCAGCCAACGTACCCGATTGGCTGACATTGCTGTATGCCTGTGCCAAAATAGGCGCTGTCTACGTTACTGTCAACACGAACTATAAACAGGCAGAACTGGAATATTTGTGCCAGAACTCCGACATGCACACGCTGTGCATCGTGAACGGAGAGAAAGACAGCGACTTTGTACAAATGACCTATAACATGCTCCCCGAACTTAAAACCTGCGAACGGGGACATCTGGAGAGTAAACGTTTCCCACACATGAAGAACGTGATATACGTTGGTCCGGAAAAACACCGGGGCATGTACAACACGGCAGAAATCCTCCTGTTGGGAAACAATGTAAAAGACGACAAACTGGAAGAACTGAAAAGCCAGGTAGACTGCCACGATGTTGCGAATATGCAGTATACATCGGGAACCACGGGATTCCCCAAAGGGGTAATGCTGACCCACCACAACATCACGAACAACGGCTTTCTAACGGGAGAGCATATGAAGTTTACCGCAGACGACAAGTTGTGCTGCTGCGTTCCGTTATTCCATTGTTTTGGCGTTGTACTTGCCACAATGAATTGCCTGACACACGGCTGCACGCAAGTCATGGTAGAACGGTTCGATCCGTTGGTCGTACTCGCCTCCATCCACAAAGAACGTTGCACGGCACTCTATGGCGTACCTACCATGTTCATCGCCGAATTGAATCATCCGATGTTCGACTTATTCGATATGACAAGCCTCCGTACCGGCATTATGGCAGGTTCGCTCTGCCCGGTGGAGTTGATGAAGCAGGTAGAAGAAAAAATGTACATGAAAGTAACCAGTGTTTACGGACTGACAGAGGCTTCTCCCGGCATGACCGCCACACGCATTGAAGATTCATTTGATGTCCGTTGCAACACGGTGGGACGCGACTTCGAATTTACGGAAGTCAAAGTACTCGATCCGGAAACCGGAGAAGAATGCCCCGTAGGTGTACAGGGAGAAATGTGTAACCGCGGCTACAACACCATGAAAGGATATTATAAAAACCCGCAAGCAACCGCTGAAGTAATCGATCAGAACGGCTTCCTGCACTCCGGTGATCTCGGCATCAAAGATGAGGATGGGAACTACCGGATCACCGGTCGCATCAAAGATATGATCATCCGTGGCGGGGAAAACATTTATCCCCGGGAGATTGAAGAGTTTCTTTATAAGCTGGAAGGGATCAAAGATGTGCAAGTGGCAGGCATCCCGTCAAAGAAGTACGGTGAAGCCGTAGGAGCATTCATCATCCTTCATGAAGGGGTCGAAATGCACGAATCGGATGTTCGGGATTTCTGCAAAAACAAGATAGCCCGATACAAGATACCGAAATACATTTTCTTTATCGACGAATTCCCAATGACGGGCAGTGGCAAGATTCAGAAATTCAAACTGAAGGATCTGGGGTTGCAACTGTGCAAAGAGCAGGGAACGGAGATTATTTAAGGGAACAGGGTAACGTAAAGTAGAAAGTCGTGCCTTTGCCGACTTTCGAACGTACCCAGATACGACCACCCATCTTCTCTGCCAACATGCGGCAAAGCGTCAACCCGAGTCCGGTTCCCTGAACAAAATCATCTATCTTTCCAAAGCGACTGAAGATAGTGGCAATACGTTCGGCAGGAATACCTATTCCGGTATCGGAGACGTACCCTTGCACCATTTCCTCTTTCTTTTCAAATCCGTAATGAATCTCACCACCGGAGGTAAACTTTACGGCATTGCTCAATAAATTCATCCATATCTGGGAAATACGATCCCAATCACCCTGTACACACAATTCCTGATCGATCTCATCCAAATAAAGTTTCACTCCGGGCTTAACCGAATTGCAGAAACGATGATACAAGAGATTGCATACATCTCTCAATCTGACGGAACGAACGGAAAGCCTCAATGATCCGGCCTCCAATGCCGAAAGATCAAGGATGTCATTAAACAGGTTTAATAACAAGCCGGAATTCTTTTCGACTATCTCGGCATACTGATCCTGCTCTTCCCTATTTTCAGACTCAATGATCAGCTTTGAGAAACCTACAATTGCATTCAAAGGGGTACGTATTTCATGACTCATGTTAGCGAGAAACGAAGATTTCAGCTTGTCTGCTTCTTCCGCTTTGACACGTGCGGCAATCAACTCCCTTTCAGTGCGCTTTATATCGGTAACATCCCATGCCACACCGATGATATACGGATGTTCGCTACCAGAAGGTACCAGTGTTTTTATTGTCTTAACGAAACGTACCTCTCCTCTTTTGGTAGTATACCTCTCTTCATATTCCAGCCTCCCGGTCTTCATCACTTGCAGGTCGTCCTGACGGAATTTCATCGTCTCCTCGATATTGGGAAATACCTCCGCATCCGTTTTTCCGACAGCCTGCTCCACAGATATTCCCGAATACTCCGCAGCGGCAGCATTCCAATACAAGTAACGGAAGTCATTCCCCGCATCTTTCACAAACAGATAGACAGGAACATTATTCAAAATAGCATGCATCAGGGAATTCAAACGGGCAATCTCATTGCTTTGCTGAGTATTCCGCTTCTGCATTTTGACCTGATCGGACACATCGCGACACATACACAGCAGATAATTATCATCCAACGGGAAGATACGGTTCTCATAATGATGCAGAACACCATCCAGCATCAGCGAATGCTTGGCGATTGACCCTTTATGGGTTTCAATCACTATATCCATATTGTGCCTGACACTCTCATAAGCCTCTTCGGGCACAATGTCTTTTACATTAGAACCTACAATACTGTCGGAAGAAGTGCCTTCCACATGATTCGTAGAAGGAGATGAAGCCAATTCCACAATGTTCGCATCGTGATCGAAAACAGTAAGCATATCGGGCAATGCATCCAAAATACGGGTACCGTACCTGTCTCGAAAGCGTTTCGCCTTCATCAATGACAGCTCGGAAGAAAGACTTTCCACTTTCTTCTCAAGATCAACTATAATTTCAAGCAGCTCTTCCCTTGTTTTTTGTTTGCAATGTTCCATATATAGACCGTGTTTCTTCACTGGTATTATCATCCCGGTTGTCAATACTTTGCAAATATAAAATATATTCCGCAATACTGTTCATCCTTGTAGTTATTATTTTAAAAAAAGTCTGGCTGCTTTTGCCCTACTACTCAGAATGTTCTATCTTTGCATCACTTTTATTTTTAAACAAATTACAATATGTCTACAGAATTATTCTCTACTCTGCCTTATAAAGTGGCAGACATTAAACTTGCTGACTTCGGTCGCAAAGAAATCGATTTGGCAGAAAAGGAAATGCCCGGCCTTATGGCTCTTCGCGAAAAATATGGAGAATCCAAACCTTTGAAAGGTGCCCGCATCATGGGATCATTGCATATGACCATCCAGACTGCCGTACTTATTGAGACGCTCGTTGCATTGGGAGCTGAAGTACGTTGGTGTTCATGTAACATATATTCAACACAAGATCATGCAGCCGCTGCCATCGCAGCATCGGGAGTCGCTGTGTTTGCATGGAAAGGCGAAACACTCGCTGATTACTGGTGGTGTACGCTTCAGGCATTGAACTTTCCCGGTGGCAAAGGCCCCACGGTAATTGTAGACGACGGCGGTGACGCTACGATGATGATCCACGTAGGCTACGAAGCTGAAAACAATGCTGCCGTACTGGATAAAGAAGCCCATGCGGAAGATGAGATCGAACTGAACGCCATCCTCAAAAGAGTGCTGGCAGAAGATAAAGACCGTTGGCATCGTGTAGCTACCGAAGTACGCGGTGTATCGGAAGAAACAACTACGGGCGTACACCGTCTGTACCAGATGCAGGAAGAAGGCAAGTTGCTGTTCCCTGCCTTCAACGTAAACGATTCTGTAACCAAATCAAAATTCGACAACCTGTATGGTTGCCGTGAATCACTGGCTGATGGTATCAAGCGTGCCACAGACGTAATGATTGCCGGCAAAGTAGTGGTAGTTTGCGGTTATGGCGATGTAGGTAAAGGATGCTCGCATTCCATGCGTTCGTACGGAGCCCGTGTACTGGTGACGGAAGTCGATCCTATCTGCGCCCTGCAAGCAGCTATGGAAGGCTTTGAAGTAGTGACAATGGAAGATGCCTGCAAAGAAGGCAATATCTTTGTAACCACTACCGGAAACATAGACATCATCCGCATAGACCACATGGAGCAGATGAAAGATCAAGCCATCGTATGTAACATCGGTCACTTCGACAACGAAATACAGGTGGATGCACTGAAACATTACCCGGGTATTAAACGGGTTAATATCAAACCACAAGTAGATCGCTATTACTTCCCGGACGGACATAGCATCATCCTCCTTGCCGATGGCCGTCTGGTAAACCTGGGATGCGCAACGGGACATCCGTCCTTCGTGATGAGTAACTCGTTCACCAACCAAACATTGGCACAGATCGAACTGTTCAACAAGAAGTACGATGTAAACGTATACCGCCTGCCTAAACATCTGGACGAGGAAGTAGCCCGTCTGCATCTTGAAAAGATCGGTGTAAAACTGACGAAACTCACCCCCGAACAGGCTGCTTATATCGGTGTATCGGTAGATGGTCCGTACAAAGCTGAACACTACAGATATTAATAGATTGTTATTCAACAAGTGAAGAGTGAGAAGTATCACTATTTTTCACTCTTCACTAATCACTTTTCATTTAATTAAGTATGAAGAAGTTCCTTCCCGATCTGATTGCCATCCTGGCATTTATCATTCTCTCTTTCGCCTATTTCTTCCCGGCTGTCATCGAAGGTCGGTCACTCTTCCAACACGACACGGTTGCCGGAGTAGGAGCCGGACAGGAGGCTAAAGAGTTCCATGAACGTACAGGCCAAACCACACGCTGGACAAACTCGCTTTTCGGTGGTATGCCGAATTATCAAATATCGCCCAGCTACGATTCCACCAAACCATTGCGATGGGCAGAAAAGGTATATCAACTTTATTTGCCTTCATACGTCTGGCTCACGTTCATCATGATGCTGGGGTTCTATATCCTGTTGCGCGCCTTCGGACTTCCGGCATGGTTGGCTGGTTTAGGAGGTGTTATATGGGCATTCTCTTCATACTTCTTTATATTGATATCGGCAGGCCATATCTGGAAGTTTATCACTCTGGCATATATTCCGCCTACGATAGCCGGTATCGTACTTGCTTATCGTAAGAAATATCTATTGGGAGGTATTGTCACCGCCTTGTTCCTGGCTCTGCAAATACAGTCCAACCACGTTCAGATGTCTTACTATTTCTTGTTTGTTATCCTGTTTATGGTGGGAGCTTACTTCGAAGAGGCGTGGCGTAAGAAAGAATTGCCTTCTTTCTTTAAAGCTTCGGCAGTATTGGTAGTGGCAGGCATAATAGGTGTGGCGGTCAACCTCTCCAATCTGTACCACACGTATGAATATAGCAAAGAAACCTTGCGCGGTAAAAGCGAATTGGTACACGAAGGTGCGAAAGCAGAACAGACCAGTAATGGACTCGACCGTGATTACATCACAAACTGGAGTTATGGCATCGGTGAAACACTCAGCTTGTTGGTCCCCAATGTCAGAGGCGGTGCATCCGTCCCCTTGACGGAAAGTGAAACTGCTATGAAAAAAGCCAACCCGATGTACAACGGGCTTTATTCGCAAATCACCCAATACTTCGGTGACCAACCCATGACTTCCGGCCCGGTCTATGTCGGTGCGTTTGTGATGGCACTCTTCCTCCTGGGCTGCTTTATCGTGAAAGGCCCCATGAAATGGGCACTGATCGGGGCTACCCTCTTCTCCATCCTTTTGTCATGGGGAAAGAACTTCATACCATTGACTGACTTCTTCATCGATTACATACCGATGTACAACAAATTCCGGGCGGTATCGTCCATTCTGGTAATTGCAGAATTTACCATACCGTTATTGGCAATATTCGCACTTAAAACGATTATCGACAAGCCGTCCGTTCTGAAAGAGAACCGCCGGGGAGTCATCATCAGCTTTTGCCTGACTGCCGGTGTAGCACTTATATTGGCTATTGCTCCGGGCATACTTATTCCGAGCTTTATCCCCGCACACGAAATGGCTGCCCTCCAACAGGCCATTCCATCCGATCAGTTAATGCCCATTCTCGACAATCTGAAAGAGATGCGCATGAGCATGGTAACATCAGACGCGTGGTCGAGTTTCTTTATCATCTGTTGTGGCTTTGCCCTCCTGTTCATTTATCAAAGAGGCAAACTGAAAAGTTCATGGACAATCGGTGCCATTGCTTTGCTCTGTATCATCGAAATGTGGAGCATTAACAAGAGATATCTTAACGATGAACAGTTCGTACACCAATCTGCAAAAGTAGATACATTCCGCAAGACCCCGACCGACGAACAGATATTACAAGACAAATCGTTGGATTATCGTGTATTGAACTTCGCAACCAGTACGTTCCAAGAGAACAATACTTCTTACTGGCACAAAAGTATCGGTGGATATCATGCAGCCAAACTCAGGCGTTATCAGGAAATGATAGACCACTACATCGCACCGGAAATGCAGTCTACCTTCAAGGAAATTGCTGCAACCGGTGGAGAAATGGACAGTGTAGATGCCAATAAGTTCCGGGTATTGAACATGCTGAACACGAAATATTTCATTTTACCGGTCAACCAACAGGGACAAACGGTACCGATCCTCAATCCGTATGCTTATGGCAATGCCTGGTTCGTTGACAAAGTACAGTATGTGAATAATGCCAACGAAGAAATAGATGCAGTAGGCACGGCAGACCTTAAGAACACTGCAATTGTAGATGCGAAATTCAAGGATGCTTTGAAAGGAGTTACGGATGGGTTTAAACAAGATTCCTTAAGCACTATCCGGCTAACCAGTTATGAGCCGAATCAGTTGGTATACGAAACTTCTTCCCCCAAAGACGGTGTTGTCGTTTTCTCCGAGATTTACTATCCGGGATGGCAAGCTACGATTGACGGTCAGCCAGCGGACATAGCCCGTGCCGATTATATCCTCCGTGCCATGAATGTTCCGGCAGGCAAGCACACCATTGAGATGCGCTTCGACCCGAAAAGCTTGCATGTGACGGAAGGTATCGCTTACGGAGCAATAGGATTGCTGGTAGCCGGAGTAGTAATGCTGATAATCATCTATATTAGAAGAAACAGAAAAACAACTTAAAAATAAGAATGGACTGAGTTGAACATGATGAACGAATAAATCCCCTACTATGCCAAGGATAAGAGAAGGATTCAAAGGAGAACGAATTGCCGTACTGCCCGTCTTTCTGATTGAAGAATTGAAGCGGGACTATTTAGGTAAAGAGCTATACATAACCGATATCGGTTATTATCCTCATGCCGGCTTCCATTATTGTGAACGCACGGATGCGGAAGCAAACGAATTTGTCCTTATCTATTGTGTAGAGGGAGAGGGTTGGTTTGAACTCGACAGGAAAAAGCAGACAGTGACCGCCAACCAATTCTTTATCCTTCCCGAACATAAAGCACATTCATACGGAAGCAGTACGCAGAATCCGTGGAGCATCTACTGGATGCACTTCAACGGGGAGAAAGCCGCCTTCTTCAGTTCGGGCTTCGACCGCCCGCACGACATTGCCCCAGCGGAACATTCACGCATCAAGGAGAGGCTGGGACTGTTTGAAGAGATCTACTTATCCATCAGTTCGGGATACAATAAAAACAACATGCTTTATGCCACCACCAGCCTATTCCACTTCTTGGGTTCCATGAAATTTATCGGTGAGTACCGGGAATGCCGTTCACCCAAGGAGGCACGCCCCAAAGACGTTGTACAACTGGCCATCCACTACATGCAGGAGAACCTGAACAGAAGTATCCGGTTGAAAGACATCGCTGCCGAAGTGAAACTTTCCATCTCTTACTTCTCCAGTCTCTTTGAAGAAAAGACGGGTTACTCACCCCTACGTTATCTGGCATACCTCCGGATTCAGGAGGCTTGCCATTATCTGGATTTCACAAACCTAAAGATCAGCCAGATCAGCCCGTTGGTGGGTTATGAAGATTCATTCTATTTCTCCCGCTTGTTCACGAAGACGATGGGAATGTCGCCTTCGGAATACAAAGCGAAGAAAAAAGGATAGGTCACAGGTTGTCGAACCGGTAAACCGTCAAGTGATCGTACACCTCCCCCGGATTGAGCAAACAGGAAGGAAAATGCGGATGTGAAGGGGTATCCGGAAAATACTGTGTCTCCAGACAGACTGCCGTATCCGGACGCGCATAATATCCGGCAGTATAGAGCAATACCCCCGGCAAATCAGTCTTCACGGTCAACCGGCGGTGGGATTCCGTTTCACATAAAGAGGCGGCAGTTAGTAAGTCAGGAGAAGATGCCTCTTTCAGTACATAGCAATGGTTATACCCTTTATTCCATGCCAACTGTTGATGGGCAGCATAAAGATCTTTACCAATCGTTTTACGGCGTGTAAAGTCAAAGGGCGTACCCAGGACGGAAACCTTCTTCCCATTGGGAATGAACTTGGAATTGGTATCCAATATCCACTCCGAAGGGATGGTCAGATAATGGGAAGTAATCTTTTCCCTTCTCCCCGTCAAGTTGAAATATGCATGGTTCGTCATATTCAAATAGGTCGGACGATCGGTTTGCCCATAATAACGAATGGAGAGTTCATTGTCTTCGCTCCACAAATAATCCACTTTCACCCGGATAGTTCCGGGATAACCTCCTTCGCCATCGGGCGATGTCAATTCAAACCGGACACCACCGTCTATCTCCTGCCATTCCCATAGCTTATTATGGAAACCGGAGAATCCACCATGATTCGTATGGTGCCCGTCATTAGCCTCCAGTTGGAAAGTCTCCCCGTGTATGGTGAATCGCGCATTCGCAATGCGATTGGCGAACCTGCCGACAATGGCTCCCATATAGTAAGAATCGGACAGATACTCCTCTATGCAGTCATAGCCCGCCAATACATTCGCCAATCGCCCATTGGCATCGGGCACCATAGAAGTGATCCAACGGGCTCCCCAGTTGGTCACTTCTACGAACGCTCCCGATTCGTTAGTCAACCGGATACGGTAGACCGGTTCACCGGAAGGGATATAAGCTTCTACGTTATAAGCTATCTTCATAACATGTTCCGATGGATTTGCCCACCCTGATGGTTCACATCCAATGCTCTCACCTCATCGAGAAAAGCGGTTGCTTTGACAGGCTCGTTCAATCCCAAGTAGCCAAGTCCCATCACATAGTTGCAATGGATGCGGTTACGCTTGTCCAGATCGTCTTCCCAGATAGCCAGATCGGGCAATGACACGGCAAAGTAATCGATGCGGCATTTGTCGAACAGATGCTTCTCACCATGCTTGATGAGCTTGTTGAAACAGCCGCGTGCCTTGCCTTCTTCTCCCAACGCCCGCCAAGCTAATCCCTGATAGAATATTTTATCCGGTTGCTGGTCATTATAGAAGAAAGCCTGCTGAGGTTCGGACGATCCGACAGTAGCTTTTTCAAAGCACTCTCTAGCCGATACATCTTCTCCCAAGCCGCGATAGGCTTCGCCTTTGTAATACCAGATATCATTTTCCTCGGCATTCGCCAGCTTGCCTTCACCCAAGTTATAGGGATAGTCTTCCGTCTCTTTCAGAAGAGCCAAGGCATCGGCATACCGTTTCTCGCGAAGTGCAATTTTCGCAAGTTCTACCCGGCATAACACGTACTGCCCGGTGATCTTTCCTTCACCACCCTCCCAAGGATGGAAATTACGGGCAGCGATCAAATCTTTGGCTTCGGCATAACGACCCAATTGATTATAAAGCGTAATACGCTCGATAGCCAAATCATCACGCTCTTCCGTTTCGGCAAGGTGAGCTTCGAGGAAAGCAAGGCGTTCGGCATGGGGACGGCCAAGACGTTTGTAAAGCTGGTCGAGTTCCATCAAAATGCGCGAATCGTGTTCATCGAGCCTGTAAGCTCTTTCAAGGGCCTCCAAAGCTTTCTGTTTCTCATTTTGCTTATTGTAATAAGCCAATGACAGATTGCGCCAGACGGTGGGGAATGACGGATCGACGGAAGCAGAAGTTTCCCAGCAAGCAACGGCACTGTCGTACTGACGGGCGGAATACCAGAAGTTACCCAAGCTATAAGCAGCTTTTGCACCTTGCTTATTCATAGCAACTGCACTTTGCAGGATGAGGACTTCCTCAATGCGGTTCGGGAAACAATAGGCGTGGTTTTCTTTCTCCGCCTTCTGATAGTATTCCAATGCTTTCTCATTTTCACCCATACAGGCATGGAAATACCCCAGTGCATAGTAAACCATCGGATATACGTTTCCAGCTCCCGAAGCATGGCTTTGCAACAAGGCAATTGCCTCATCATACAGACCGGCAGCGGCAAAATCGAGTGCATATTCTAGGAATCCGTGCGACCAATTGCGCATCATCGTCTTCATATCCGCCAGCACTTTCTCGTCTTGTGTCAGCAAGTAAAGTTCAAAACGGCAGCCCATGTTGAAACGGTCTATCTTCAAAGACTCTTCTATCAGTGCCAACGCCTCCTCCTTCCGGTTCAGCTTCCGGAGAATGGAGGCTTTCAACTGACGAGCCTTGTGATTATGCCAGTTGCGAATCAGAGAACGGTCTGCCTTATCAAGCGCACTCTCATAATTCCCTTTCTGTGTCTCAATCTGTGCCAGGGCAAAATAAGCGGCATCCTGCCAGGCGGCATTCCAAGCCGATTTGAAGAACGCATCATATGCTTCATCCGGTTTACCTTGCATCTTGCAACTCCACCCCAGGTTGTAGTAAGGTTCTCCGTCATACGGATTGGGATTGCGTTCGGTCAAGGTTTCTACTGCTTTGCGGAAATACGCTTCTGCCTGTGCAAACTGCCCTTTACGCATCAGAAGGAGTCCGACCGCATTGTTACAACGCACATCCCCCGGTTCGCGGTGGAGAGCTTCCATATAATAATCCATCGGATTGTAAGTAGCATGGCGATACTGTTCCAGATGCAGACCGGTAAGGAACAATTGTTCGATTGAAGCAATGTCCTTCGGATCTTTGGCAGCCTTCGCAGGATCGGGAACCGGTTTGATTTCCGGCTTATCCGCCTGATAGGAAAGGATCACTTTTCCTTCCCGGTTCCTGACTTCCACACGGATCTCTTCTTCTTTCAAATCTCCTGTCGGGAAAGTGCCGGCAAACGGTTCGGCAGGAGATATCCGGAGCGTCTTATCAAAAAGCATATTTCCCCGGTTATCTTTGACCAGTATGTTCAAGTCTTTGTTCACGCCTGTGGTATAGAGGACGATACGGCTTTCTCCATCCTTCAGTTCTAGGTTCAACAGGGCATCTTTAGTCGCATTTTTCACATAACCCACTTCGCTGTAAGGCATGAAATATTGAACCCATGATTTTTCTTCATAAGGTTGAAGCCATGAGAAATCAGGTTGGTTGTCGGTGTACATTCCGGTCATAAGCTCAATGTACGGACCGTCCTCGTCCGTAAGATTGCGATCCCAGGCACGGCCGAAGTTTCCATTTCCCCACGTCCACTGTTTCTTACCGGGCGAAACATGATGATCGGCAACGTGCAGCAAACCGCCTTGCACATCGGCTTCATAACCTCCGACAAAGTCGAACTTCGATTTAATAGCCATATAGGAAGTAGGCACGGGGATATTCTTATACTTCGAGATGTCCACGCCTGCCGAATAATCCTGTTTATAATAAGTCCCGGTAGCAATGGGGAAAGAGGAAACATCGCGCTTGCCATGATCGAACACGGCATTCACATCAGGCGGGAACACCGAATGGTAATGATCGTTGACCACGACTGCCGGATTTGCCCACCATAAGAATGTCTGAGGGAAAGAAGTGCGATTGTATATCTTCACCTTAATTTCGATATACGCCTTTCCGGGGTAGAGCGTGAATCCTTGCATTCCTTTGGTACGGAACATGCGTTCCACTTCATTGCACCAGATGGTTTTACTACCATCGGGATTCTCCTCGATAGAGAAGTCGGTGGGCAGATAAGTGGAAGGACGGTGGTGCTGAGGCCAGTTGAATTCTATACCTCCTGAAATCCACGGGCCGGTTAGTCCTACCAAGGCAGGTTTCACTACTTGGTTGTAATACACAAAATGGCGTTTCTTCACTTTATCGTATGCCATGTGTACACGTCCGCCCAGTTCGGGCAGAATCATCACCTTTATATACTCGTTCTCGATGAACAGGGCGTGATATTGCTTATCGACTTTCTTATCGGATATCTTTTCTACCACAGGATAAGGATAGACCGATCCGCAACTGCCCTGATAAACTCGCTTTTCAAGGAAGATAGGGTTCTTCTCCTCTTTTCCTATCTCGTAAGTAGGAAGTAGAATATCCTCTTCCCAAGCACGCACTTCACTGGTGTGAACGGTGCTTTGAATCAAATATTGGGTTATCTTTTCCATATTTATATAATGATTATTTTATTAATTCTTTCTCGATCTCTTCCAAGCTCTTCCCTTTCGTTTCGGGCAGACAGGTCACTACAAATATTCCGCCGGCAAGACAGATGACACCGTACAACCAGAAAGTTCCGGCTGCCCCCAGGCTACTGTTCAATACGGGGAAAGTATAAGTCAGGATGAAACAAGCAGCCCACAGAGCGAATGTACAAACGGACATTGCTACACCGCGTACACGGTTCGGGAAGATCTCGGAGATGATGACCCACATGGTAGTTGCCAACGTCATGGCGTAACAGGCAATAGCCAGTACGACAATGACCAGCAATACGATGCCCGTGATGTGGAAATAGTAGGCTGCCCCCATGAAAGCGTAAATAACGGTCAGCCCGAACGATCCGATCAATGTGAGTACCTTACGTCCCCAGCGGTCAACAACAAACATGGCAAGAATCGTAAAGACCACATTCGTAATACCGGTCACGACAATATTCATCAATACATCCGAAACACCGTAACCCGCTTCCATAAATATCTCTTGGGCATAATTGAATATCACATTAATGCCACACCATTGTTGCAGAACAGCCATAACAATACCAATTATCAAGACTTTCCTCATGGATGGTTGAAGTAATTGCTTGAATCCTCCTTGTTGCTCAGTACCGGTGGAAGATGCATCGATGGCTTGCAGTTCCCTACGTGCATAGGCATCTCCTCCCATACGCGCGAACACTTTCAATGCTGCTTCCCGGCGACCGGAAGAAGCCAGCCAACGGGGACTTTCGGGAAGAATGAAGCTAAAACCGAAAAACAAAGTTGCAGGCACGGTCATCGCCCAGAACATCCAACGCCAGCCCCATTGCCCGTTCCACGATTCACGGATCATCTCCGCTGTGGCACCTGCCTGCACAGGTTCGGCTATCTGCCAGTTCACGATCTGGGAGGCAAGTATGCCCAATACAACTGTTAACTGATTGATGGAAACGAACCGTCCCCGAAGATGTGCCGGAGCTATCTCGGCAATATACATAGGTGAAAGGCTGGAAGCAATGCCAATAGCAAATCCGCCTATCAACCGGAATACATTAAAATAAGTAAAGGAATGGACAGCACCCGTACCAATTGCCGTGGCAATAAACAGTCCCGCAGCCAGAATCAGGATAGGCTTACGTCCGAGACGGTCGCTCAGCTTGCCGGCACTCAAAGCACCGACCAGACAGCCGATCAACGCGCTGCTCATAGCCCAGCCTTGGAGGACAGGATCACCTGCTATCTGGAAATATTGTTCATAAAAAGGCTTTGCACCGCCTATCACAACCCAGTCGTAACCAAAGAGGAAACCTCCCATGGCAGAGATCAGGGCGATCAGAAACAGATAAAGATTCGATTGTGTCTTCATGGTCATAATGATATTGATTAATTATGACCGCAAAGTAACCCGGTTTTCTCCGAGTAAAAAATAGAGAGAATTACTTAAAGCATGGACAATCTTACTATTGCAAAGTCGAAGAAAGCCGATACGCTCAACGCATCCACTTGACAATCTTCCTGCGAAAACATCATCTGATTATCAAAAGCCATCATATGCAAGTTTGAGCATGATGATAGCTTAAAATGAAACATGATTGTTGAATTAAATCATTTAGCTTAATACCAGGTTTGCCCAATTATCAAAGCCGATATTCATATAGAGACACCAAAATCGAGATAAATCATATATATTAAATCATTGACTATCAGATCATTTTAAACACATTTTTTACTCGGTGAGGAAGTGGTTCTTCATCGGTGAGGAACAGCGCCTTCATCGGTGAGGAAGGACACCTTCATCGGTGCCCTCCGATACGTTCCTCGGTGATAAGAAACATCATCAGTTTAAAGCATCAACAGATGTAAAGTATTATTTACTGATCCGTTGCATCAACTCCATGCACATCCGTCCATTATGATAAGGACATTTCCAAAACCCGGCTTTATCATCTTCTCGGTTCACTGTCCCGTCAGCACGGATACTCCAGAACCACTCCCCATGTTCACGGTCTATCAGATGTTTTTTAATAAACTCCCAACAATCAAGCGAACGCTGCAACGCCACCGGATCGTCAAAGTGCTGATAGATATTAAAATATCCCACTACCGCCTCGGCTTGCACCCACCAATGCCGGTCAGCATCCGTATGTCCGGTATTCGTATCCCTTTCATAAATCATTCCTCCTTCGGTGGTAACGCCTTCGGCTGCTGCATCGGCTATACAGCGAACGACCATTTCCACAGATGCCAGTAATCTTGTATCACCCAATTCCAAAGCAGCCTCATGTAACAGCCAGGAAGCCTCAATGTCATGCCCATACGATATAATTGAGGATTTTGATTGCCAATCGTCATTAAAAAAGAGTTGCAAATGACTGGTCTCCTTATTGAGTATCTTCTCTGTAAAAAGAAGAATCAGATTATGCAGTCGCTCACGCAAACGATCGTCTTTCCAGACCCGGTACAAGTTGGTATAAGGTTCCAGAATATGGAGATGAGTATTCATCGTCTTCCTTTCATTCGCATCTTTTTCGCTCAGGCGCATGTCGGCTATCTCCTCCCACTGACGGGTAAAAGCTTCCTGATAGCCATTCTTTACCGTGTCAAAGCTGTGCTTTTCAATATCATCGAACAATCGTACAGCATACGTCAATGCTTCTTCATCACCCGTTGCACGGTGATATTCGCTCAATCCGTAGACGGCAAAACCAATGGCATACACCTGTTTCTTCGTATCCAACGGATCACCTTCGGCAGTAAGACTCCAATATACGCCCCCGAAATCGCGATCATAGAAACAATCGATCAGATATCGTTTGGCATGTGTAGCCATATCCAGATATTCCTGTTTACCAAGAAGCCGGTAAGCTGCTGAAAAAGTCCAAAGGATACGCGCACAAAGAATAGCTCCTTTCGGGGCATCGGGCATGAGTACGTCCCTCCCGGTGATGCGTCCGAAAAAGCCGCCTCTCGCATTGTCTTTCATCCCGTTCATCCAGTAAGGAAGAATATTGGAGACAAGGATATCTTCCATTTCATTATATAGCTTTTGCAATGCTTCCATCATTTAGTCCTTCCGTTTAGTTTCCAATTCCGCTTCAATCTTCTTCATCCTTTGTTCACTAAGAGGATACATGCTGATAAAGATCACACTCAACACCGTACCGACAGCAGGCAGAAAGCTCAAGAACATCTTGATACCATGTATCGCCTCTTCACTTTGCACAGCATTCGCCCGAAATCCGAAATAGGCCAATAGCCATCCGGTCAGCGCAGTGCCTATCGCCCATCCGAACTTCTGGCTCATTGATGAAGACGAAAAGATCAGCCCTGTAGCCCTGTTCCCTGTTTTCCATTCCGAATAATCGGTACAATCGGCATACATCGACCACAGCAGAGGAAAAATACTTCCCGCACAAATACTGATCAGTACTTGAAAGGTAAAAATGAGTACCAGATCCCCTTTGCCGAACCAATAGAAAATAATGCTCAGCACAGTAGCGATCGACATCGCCCACTTGTAAGTAGCCTTCTTTCCGATCCGGTTACTGACAGGAGCCGCAAGCATTACTCCCACGATGTTTGCCGCTTGTCCTACCGCCAAATACAACCCGCTCAGCACAAAAGAGACTCCAAAAAGGGATACAGCCGCATGAGATTCTTCCACAATGAAATATTTGAAATAGTATACCGTAGCTCCGTCACGAATCGAATTAAAAACCAAAGCAGCAATGCCTGCCCCAAGCAGAATCCACCAGGGACGATTGTGCAAAAGATCGCGCAGATCGTCTTTCAACGGGCTTTGTACCTCCCTAATGGGTTTCACCCGCTCGCGTGTCAGTGCAAAGCAACCGTAAAACAGCGCAGTACACATCACCGCTATCACCACCACAGCCATCATCCAGCCATATTGCTCACTATGCCCGTGACTGAAATGATTCACCATCGGCATAAACAGCAACAGGGCAATGAAACTGCCGATATAAGCAAAAGTCATGCGATAGGTGGAAAGCGTGTTCCGCTCTTTTGGGTCGGGACTCATTACTCCCAGCAAGGATGCATAAGGAACATTGATGCCCGAATAAACCATCATCATCAGCGAATAGGTAATATAAGCATAGACGAGTTTTCCGGTGGTACCCAGACCCGGGGTAGTAAATGTCAGGACTCCGATCAGTCCGAAAGGTGCAGCCAGATATAACAAATAGGGACGGAACTTCCCCCACCGAGAAAGGGTACGATCCGCCATCACCCCTACGATGGGATCAAATGCAGAATCCCACACCCGAGTTATCAGGAACATGGTTCCAACCACCGCTGCGGGGAGCCCGAACACATCCGTATAAAATATCATCAAATAAGAACCGAAAAGCTTCCAGAACATAGACGAAGCCATGTCCCCGAAGCCGTAACCAATCTTTTCCCTTAATTTTATCATAGTATCTATTTGTAAACTAACACCTTATGCCTGTATCATGTCCGTTACCTCCATAATCTTTTCGTCTTCAGAAGCATCCCTCATCACCTCAAGGTTATGCTTTATGAGTTTTTTCAGTGTTTCTACCGAAGCCGATGACGACAATCCATCCTGCGGAGTGTGCATACAATAGTCCACCAGTTTCTTGATGGTAGAAGTAGCCACATGCATTCGCGTGTCCGAAGAAGCGTAATAGATAAATACGGTTCCGTCTTCATCGGCAATCCAACCGTTGCTGAACAATACATTGGAAACATCACCGATGCGCTCTTCACCTTCGGGAGCCATGAAGTAACCACCCGGAGAAGCAATCACACGGGTAGGATCATCCAGCGATGTCATGTACATATACAGCACATAGCGCAAACCGGAAGCACATCCGCGGACTCCGTGAGCCAGATGCAACCATCCCTGGGGAGTCTTAATCGGGTGAGGGCCTTCACCGTTTTTCACCTCTTTAATAGTATGGTAATAACGCGAATCGATAATCTTTTCTTCTTTTACCTCAGCACAAGTCATATCGTCTACCAAAGCCCAACCAATGCCTCCACCGCTACCGGCATCGATAAATCCGTCCTGCGGACGGGTATAAAGGGCATATTTCCCATTCACGAATTCCGGATGCAAGACTACGTTGCGTTGCTGGCTCCGTGTTTTCAGATCCGGCAAACGTTCCCAATGGATCAAATCTTTAGTACGTGCAAAGGCAGCGGTAGCTGTAGCCGATGACAAATCCCCGACGGGCGCAGAATCATCATGCCTCTCTGCACAAAAGATACCGTATATCCAGCCATCCTCATGAGCTGTCAGACGCATGTCGTAAATGTTTGTGGCAGGAATCAAGTCCTCGGGCATCGTAACGGGATAGTCCCAGAAGCGGAAATTATCCACACCGTTGGGACTTTCCGCCACGGCAAAGAACGACTTCCGGTCGGCTCCTTCCACACGAACCAGCATCAGATAGCGTCCCTGCCATTTGATGGCCCCTGAATTCATGGTGGCGTTCATCCCAATACGTTCCAACAAATTAGGATTCGAATGCTCATCCAGGTCGTAACGCCAAAAAACAGGCGTATGGGCAGCCGTCAGTACCGGATATTTATAACGGGTAAAAATACCGTTGCCGGTGGGAAGAGGTTCATTTTTTCTTACGATCAACTCTTCATACTTACGAAAGAGCTTCGCTACCTTATTATTAAAAGTTTCCATCCTTTTTCAATATTTTATTTTTCTCATACATATCATAATACGCTGCAAAGATAGCCGGACACTTTAAGAGATACTGATACAAAATTATCCCATTATAATATTATTTATCGTCCTATTGAAATCTCTCTCAAATATCTCATATTCTCAACCGGTGTAGCGCGCGGAATCTCACATCCTGCCATCATTATCCAGTTCTCAAGCGGTATCTGGCTCTTTACTGCATCATATTTCTCTTTTATCAATTTCTTGTCACCTTGCATAACTACCGTTACAGGATCAAGATTACCACATATCATAACATCTTCTCCCATCACTTCATAGGCCTCTCTTACATTGACCATCCAGTCCACATCTAATATATCCACATCCGTTTTGGCCAAAGAAGGCAATATATGAGTTATATTCCCACAAATATGAAGTTTGACAATGGCTCCTTGCGCATGGATAAATGAGAAAAGCTCTTTGTGCAAAGGCAAACAGAACTCATCATACATGTCTTTCGATATCTGTGAACATACAGCATCTCCTACCCCAATGATATTAGCCCCGGCTTTAATCTGAGCCAAAGCAAAATTCTTTGCCATCTGCAAACATTTCAATTGCAATGCCTGAACCATTTCTGGTTCAATCACCATGTTCATCAATATTTCCGAAACACCTGCAAGATCGGCAGCCTCAGCAAGCGGTCCCTCTACCCAACCTATTATGGGAAATGGCTCACCCAACTTTTCACGAAACAGTTTCACTCCGTTTATCCTGTCCAAAGTCCGTTCACAAGCATATACATCAGGAATCTCCAACCTTTCAACGTCTTCCATGGAATGAACCAATTTCTCACCTTTAGGAGAGTTATCACCGTTGAAAGTAATGGTAGCTCCAAAAGCGGATGCTTCCCTATAAGGATCGGAAATGACGCTAACAGCATCATGGTCATACATTTCAAGCAATCGTAAGTTAGATTCCACCAACACGTTATGATCTGACATGAACTCCGTATAGGTCTTTCCATATAAAGTGGCAGCATGCATCATCAATATCGGATGAAAATAAACCCGTCCTTCACCGGTCTTAGGAGTTGCCAGCATGCTATGTGTTCTTTCTAATTTTGCATTCATCATACTTGTTCTTATTTTTGTAATTTCTTATTTTTTATACAGGTAGCCATTTTGCAAATATCGCAACCATAAGGTTGCTTTTTCACATCCGTACCGACTGCAACGATTCCACTGACCGACTTAACAGGAAGCATCAGGCAAGAATCAGTCAGATGAATGCCAATCGGAGTTGCCGGAAAGAACCCAAATACCTTTTTTTGTTCTTCCAACAACCAATCGCAATATCCGGGACTATAATTATTGCTTATTTCCATTTCATCGGAGGCCGCCATAGAGGACAAGCGTTTCATAAAATAAGCAACAGCAGCTTCTGCCAATACAGAACCAAATGCATCTGCAATAAACACTTGTAACATATCATTCTCTTTTTTCAATTGCTCACAATATAAATCAAACTCTTTTCCTATGGTTACTAAAAAAATAGCGTAATATGAAGCTCCTTTCATGGCATGGGTAATAATACGCCCAGGATTTAACAGCGTGTCCCCTATCTGAAGACTTTGAATACCATCGATCCTTCCTTTCAATAACCGGTATGTACAACGAGGAGTAACCAACCGGCTTATCCGATCTGCCATGTCATTGACAAGTGTCACTATTTCCGTACCCGGTTCATGCCCGTCATACCCCATCAACTGATACACCTCCCTCATTTCTATTGAAAGTTGCGAGAAGGCAATATCGAAGCTTCCAAATTCATTCATGTCCGATCAACATTTATGGCATGGTTGTATTCATCCAATGCAGCATAAAAAGCTGTTATATTCGCAAGAGAAGTATGCGGAGGAATGTCACATCCCGAAGAAAGAACGAAATTAGGATATGCCGATGTTTGTTGCAACAAATCGAGTGTAGCTATCCTCAAATCTTCCGGGCTCGCTGCTTTAAACAAAGTTACAGGATCAAGATTGCCCATTACGATTGAATCGGTGGGACATGCATCCAATGCTTCCAACATATTTATCTTATTACCAAAATGATAGCAGGCAGCACCGGTCTGTACCATTGCCTCGGTACAATGACCTGTATTACCACAGTTATGTAATATGACAACAAAATTTCTATCCTGAACGACCTCCACTATCGACTTGATATATTGTGAAGAAAACTCTGCACAACCCTCATTCGACAATAATCCGGCTGCCGGTTCGGCTATTACAACTCCTTGTATTCCTTGTTTTTTCAATTCCAAGCAATAGTTTAACAAGAAAGAGGTACATTTCCGTAACAATAAACCAGCCGTTTCCGGTTCACAATAGCACGCCATCATGAACTCGGACATATCGTACAGTCGTCCAGCCAAAGAGAAAGGACCGATCATTCCGCCAAATACCGGTTTATCGGTAATATTTTCAGCAGCCAATTTGTTAGCCAGCAGATATTGCGGAATGCGTCCTTCACTCATATCGGGTTCCTTCAATGCTTTTACAGATGACAGGTCGGATACCAGATGCCCAACAACTGTCGGTATTTCATCTTGTGGAAAATCAACCGAAGCACCGAATGCCTCCGCTTCCACAGTAAGATCCATAATTACCGTACATGCTGCGGAAGGGTACTTCTCATTAAGAGCATTAATGGCATCAAAATGCACTTTGCCATTATTGACAGCTTCATAAACGGTTCTACCAATTAGTTCTATTCCCGGATGAGTCATTATGGGAATAGCCACTCTCTTTCTGTTAGCCCGGATACTTTCCATCCAGGCATCCATATCCATATTCTTCATTTTATATCCTGTCTGATGTCTTATTTCTATGAAAGTTTCAGGCAACTCCCAATAATTCTTTTGCTTTTATAACAGCAGAGTTAGCACTACTGCTAAACCCATCGGCACCGACCTCTGCCGCAAAGCCCGCACTTACCGGAGCGCCTCCTACCATTACTTTTACTCTGTCTCTGAGTCCGGCTACTTCCAACTCATCAATTACTGTTTTCATATATGGCATAGTAGTCGTAAGCAATGCACTCAACCCTACCACATTGGCATTATGATCTTTTACCGCCTGCACAAACTTCTCTGAATCCACATCTACGCCTAAATCGACTACTCGAAATCCACATCCTTCAAACATAGATCCTACCAGGTTCTTTCCAATATCATGCAAATCGCCTTTCACAGTTCCTATGACAATTGTTCCGACGGAAGAAGCTGCATCTTCACCTTTTAATAAAGGTTGAAGCAGTGCCAAAGCCGACTTCATCGCCCGGCCAGCCATTAACAACTCCGGGACAAATGCTTGTTGGATCTCAAAGCGTCGTCCGATCTCCTCCATTGCCCTTATCAGATAGTTATTAATCAGTTCCTTAGGAGATACATTCTCATCTATTGCAGCTTGCGTAAGTTCTGCGGCAACAGTATGTTTTCCTTTTAATATCGCTTCGTAAAGTAAATTCAAATCTACCATAATTTATTCTGCTTCTTAATCAATACAAATAATTCTCTGATTACTTATTCCAATCCACAAGGTCCGAAACAAACAAGGTCTTTGGATGCTTGTAAAACTCAACAAAATCTTCGGCCGACAGTTGTCCGGGATAAGGTGCATAATAGTGATTCTCTTTCTCGCGTGCATTGCGCCAAACCAATACATAACTCACCGGATATTCATTTAAAACCGGAAATAACACATTCGTCCACCAATCCTTCACCGGAAGAGCTTCCAATCCCGTTTCCGTTACAGCAATAGGCTTGTTATGCAACGCGCCCAATTTTGTGAGGAACTTCAATGTCCTATGCATTGCATCTTTATATGATTGACACCCTTCGCTTCCATTCATCTGATAGTAATCAAATCCTAAAACGTCTACATACTCATCTCCCGGATAACGATCCATATATTCTTCCATCGTACAATCTCCTCCGGGAGAATAAGCATATAGTAAATTGTTCACTCCTTTAGAATGAAGATAATCATAGGTCATAATCCACAAAGTTTTATATTGCTCAGAAGTACAATGATCTTTCCCCCACCAGAACCAACTGCCTGTATGCTCATGCCAGGGACGAAACAATATCGGTATTTTCGTCCCTTCAGGAGTAACCAACGAATTGCAGTAGTCTGCCAATTTATCTAACCAATCTAGGAACTTGATATGATTTGTCCCGTCCGGCAGAATGGAAGCAACGACTCCGTCTTTCGCTGAAACATCCCATGAATCGCCTCCCGTCATCGGATTGTCCACATGCCAACTCAAAGCATTCACCCCGCCACGTAGATAATTCCGGATCATCTCCACTCGAATCCTATCGAAAGATACATTGTCCAAACTGGCCGGTTTACCTGTCTCAATGCGCCCTATTTCCCATCCGCAAACAGCGGGATAATCCCCACATACACTCTTGACATCACTACGAGCCGAATCTCCTTCCCAACCAATTCCATATACTGTGGCATCCTGATGACCAAACATAAAACCTTTCCCGGGGATTTTCTTTAAAAGTGTATATAGGCTGTCCGTCTCAGGAGTCCTGCATACCTCCGTATTATCCATCTTCTTGTTTCCAACCCCACACGCTGTAAGCCCCGCTAAGGCAAACACCGCCATAATCCTCCTTATATTTTTCATTCTATCTAATTTTTAAATTCGGTTCTTCGATATTGCATTCCATCCACCACACACTATTTACGAATATTATTCTTCACGTTCGTACAGTTTTTCAATGATACAGCCGGCAACTCCGGATTGGAAGGAGAAGGTGAAGCCGTCATATTATCCAGATACAAGGTGTTGACCTTAATGGCTTCGATCGCGTTTGTATAGTATGGCTTATCTACATTCCCCCAACTGATGTTGCCTTGATTAAAAAATACATTCTTCGCATTTTCTATATAGACAACCGGGATATTAGAGGCATAGATCTCTTTGCCTTGTACGGTATTCGGGCGCAAGTCAAAGTTACCACCACTTACTTCTTCCAATGCTCCTTTCTTCAATTCGAAATTAAAGTTATTGAATGAGATGTTTTCCATGACAGTCTCATCGGAAGCATACATCAATATTGAATTTTCTGCCGAGCAGGAAATATTGGCAAAACTGATATTTTTAATAATACCTATCGGGCTATCGGGCACTCCTCTCAAAGCTGAAATCTTGATCGGTTCGCCATTTCCCCACCAATCTCCGGTATGCATTCTGGTCTCGATACGGATGTTGTCAAAGTTTACATTCTGAATAGAACCCGAGTCACGTACGGTAAGGTTGATCCCACAGTTCGAATCATAGATGGTGATGTTACTGAAATTATAATTGGACATGTGGTTCTGATCCCATCCTCCAATCCGGATAGCACTGGAACGTGAACGGAAAATACAATTATCCACATTTATATTCTTCGAGGGTTTCAAGATATCTTTGAATCCCGGATCACCGAAATGATGAGCATAGCCGGCCAGAATTATTGCATCATCCCCACAACTGAAATAACAGTCGGATACATTCACATTACTACTGGACACAATATCCAACCCATCGCTGTTAGGTATCAGCAAATTATTATCGATCATAACCTTATTTACCTTCACACGGTCACAGTGTACGACAAGAATTGTCCAATAAGGCGCATCCACACATTTAAAATCCGACAGACTGACATCAGTACAATTGCTGAAAATGACCATTTGATGGAATCGCTCCTTCGGATTTACCGGGCCATCCCCCAACGTACCATTTTCGACCTTTCTAAAATCAAACTTCTGCCGGATATAATTATTCACATCTCCAACAATCTTTTTCGCAACCGTCCGTTCCATAAACTCCATTCCTTGACCAAAGATGGTGCCGTTACCGGTTATGGAAACGTTATCAGCATCTTCCGTATAGAAAACACCTGCCAATTGTTCATTATGTCTTTGGTATTGGGATAAATCTGTGGTAGCCAATAGTACAGCCCCGGTCTCAAAATGAAATTCGACATTCGATTTCAGGTTTAACGTACCAACCAGGTATTTTCCTGACGGTACAAATACTACACCTCCACCATCGGCATGGCACTGATTGATCGCTTTTTGAATATGTGACGTTACTAATTCTCTTCCGTTATTCTTAGCTCCAAAATCGAGTACATTGTAACTCGCTGCATTGGAGAAGGTAGAAATAGTTGCTAAAGCGGCAACAAGTAAAGCTTTAATCTTCTTTCTGTTCATTGAAAAATTTCTTTTGCATATGCAAGCCGATCGTAATGTATATCGACTTGCATATTTGTTAGACCATTAGTTAAATACTTATTCTTTCTCGGGATATCCATTTAATGTATAAGGACCGTCCGTAATCATAATCTTATCAATATTTGCCTTGAATTCTTTATTATCCTGACTCCCATAATTATAGATATCATCAGGATTCTCCGTACCATACTTACCATTCCAATATACCCCGTTAACCTGTTTGAACACAAGTTCAATATCGGTAATCTGTCCAAAGAGGTCAAATTCTTTAAAATCTCCTCCCCAACTTTCGACAACCAAATCCTTTAGGCGGGCGGTAACGCAATGCCACTTTTTATTGGTAGGACGCAATGTGTATAAATCATACTTCGCTTCAGGATCATACTTTTTATCCGTTTTACCCGGTGCAAAAGTTCCGCCACCTTTTTGTTCACCCTGACTTACTGCCAATTGGAATGACCCGATGTTATCATCACTATTCCAATAGAATGATATATAAGGATCATGGAATTCAGACATATCTATCGGTTTGGCAAAGACTGTTTTTAAAGAGCCCAGATAAGTCCACATCGAATACGCTCCGGTAATTTCTTTTGCATACAAGCTAAAATAGTTATTACTTCCATCGGGTGAAACAATGCCATTGCCTGCTCCGTTTAACTTAGCAGTGCAAAGGGCGGAAGGCATGTCACCACTTAAATAGTGCATATCGCCATCTTCAAAGTCCATCAATACAACCGGCTCTATAGGTTCCCAATTAACAGGATCGTATTCAATGACAGGCAATTCATTGCCCAAGCTTATGGTAGAACCTACGATTGTTTTCAGAACAATCGTAGCTGATGATTCTTCAAGTGTTTCGGGTACAAGTACCAGCAGTCTCTCCTGTTGCTGGTTCAATCCGTTTACCGAGATTGTCACAGAGCCTACCGATACCTGCGTTACCAAGTCCATGTTATGTCCCCGCACGATTAATGGCCGGCCCTTGGTTATTTGTTTAGGCCAAGATGTAACCGTTATCTCTTCCGCTGCCGGATAAATCGGTTTGACAACCATTTTTTCCTCACTACTACGTCCGAAAGCGTTACGCACGATGATTGAAGAGGTTTTAAACAACCGAGGTAATACGGCAACTATCTTCTTATCATCCTGAGAAGTAATGTTCATGCTTATACCGTCAATAGAGACTGTACTCGGTGCAGCAAAGTTCTCACCTATTATCGTTATTTCTCCTCCTACCTCAACATCAGAGGTTACCGAGGTTATTGTTGGGATAGGATAATCCATCTCCGAATGTTCCCCATATTGATCTTCGGAACAAGAGGTTGCCGTAACTAAAACAAATGCAACCGCACTGATATATTGTATAATTTTCATGATCGTAGTTATTAATAATTAGGATTCTGTTCTAACCCCCATGCCAAAACTTCATCATTTGGAATTGGTAACACAGGTACGCCTCTCAGCAGATGCTTGTCATAATTTGCCTGAACAGCAGGAGACAAAGAATTCCGATACTCTCCCCATCTTACTTGATCCCAATAACGCAATGATTCCATGGCCAATTCAAGACGCCTTTCTTTTTTGATTGCCTCTAATAAAGCTGTTCCTGTAGCATCTATATCAGGCACGTTATTAATAAAACCGGTAGCCGTATATGTATTCTTCCCCTCTTCCCAACCTTTGGGATAAGTTGATTGGCGGGCACGTGTACGCACCATATTTACACATTCTCTTGCCGTAATTTCATTATTCAGATGATACGCTGCCTCAGCTTTCATGAGGAGAACATCCGCATAACGGAGAACACGCAGATTATTAGGATAGTCGGATTGGTTAGGCCCCCGTAGGGCAGGATCAGTAGCCAACTTACGCGCACAATAACCCGTCAGGTAATCATTTTTGACTACATCATGTTTAATACCGTACACATAATCGGTGATTCCTTGCCCGTGGACGGTTACGTATAATCGTGGATCATCTTTGGCAAATTGATCTACCAAATCCTGAGTTGGGCAATTATATCCCCATCCCCACGAAGGGTTATCATTTGTTCCCCTATTGGCAACTACGATAGGACTGTTACAACCCTCATTCTCAGTAGTCCATCCGGTATTCGTAGTCTTATGTTGTATTTCAAAAATAGATTCGGAAGAATTCTCTCCTTCATCCTCGAATATTTCAGCATAATTGGACAATAAACTATAAGCTCCCGACTTTACAATTTCATCGGTAAGGTCATATACTTTTTTCCAAGATGATTCCGGTTCTGTTTTAAACATACCTATAGCGTACATAATGGCACGAGCTTCAAGTCCTTTAGCCGCACCGGAAGTAGCTCGTCCTACTTGCTCGGCAGGCCAGCTAACCGGCAATACTTCGGCTGCATCTTCAAAATCCTTTTTGATGAGTTCTAGGACATCTGCAAACGGAGAACGCTGAATCTTTCCCATCTGGTCGGTTCCCAACGGTTCGGTAATCAGCGGAAGATCACCGAACAATTTTACTAAAATAAGATATGAATAGGCTCTCACAAATTTAGCTTCGGCAATATATTGTTCCCTCAAGTCCGAATCAAAAGTGGCATCAGCCAACTGCTTGATTACGGTATTTGCTCTAAAAATAGCCATATAATAAGATTGCCAGACAACTTTCCCCCAAATGTTGGTAGGCAAAGCCACCCACTCTTTCATCTCTTGTATATAAAGATTTTCTCCGGCTCCTCCACCGCCTTTCCAAGCATCATCGGATGCAACATCGGCAAACATCCACTGATAAGTAGACATGTCGTCATCATATTGTAAAGCATCATAGCAAGCTATAACAGCCATATTAGCATTATCAACATCATTATAATATGCGGGAGTATCAAGACTTTGTCCCAATATCGGTTGGTCGAGGAAGTTAGAACAGGAACTGCCCGTCAACAGTAACCCGATTCCCAAAAATGATTTTAATATACGTGATTTCATCGTCTTTATTATTTAGAAAGTTAAATTCAAACCTACAGTCATTGTTCTCGGTAGCGGAGAAGCTCCTACATCAGAACCAGCGGTCAAAGGATCGCCCCATTGATCACTGATTTCGGGAGTATACCCCGAATATTTAGTGAACGTAAACAGATTATCCACTGAGACATAAATTCTTAAAGCATCGAAATGAATATTCTTCAACATTGATTTCGGGAAGTTATAGCCTAATTGAACATTGCGGATTCTCAGATAACTACCATCTTCAATATAACGATCAGAAAAGAGAGTGTTCTGCCCGGATTGGGTGGATGCCGTCAATCGGGGTTGGTTATTCTGAGGTGTTTCGGGAGTCCATCTATCGTCATAATAGGACTGCAGAATATTAGCTCCCATCAAAGGAGAGTTCAAATGGAACAAGTTCATATTGGCAATCTCATTACCGTAACAAAAATCAGCGAACAAAGAGAAAGTGAAGTTTTTATATTCCAATCCTAAGTTAAAACCACCAGTAAATGTCGGTATATAATTCCCTAAATAGGTCTGATCTTTTTCATTGATCTCACCATCCCCATTTCTATCAACATATTTCACATCTCCCAATTCCGCGGTCGGCTGAATTTTAGAAACCGTACCATCCGCATTAGTATGGGTATAGGAGTCCAACTCCTCTTTGGTATGGAATACTCCGTCAGTCTGATATCCCCAATAGCTTGCCAAAGGATGTCCGACTTCTGTCTTAGAAGTTGAAGGCAAACGGTCGAACAAAGTTTTATAAATCGGAGTGGAAAGTCCCAAGCTGGTCACTTCATTATCAATAAAGCTTAAGTTCAAACCCACATTATATTTCACTTGCCCTATTTCATTATTGTGATTGACAGTTATCTCAAAACCTTTATTCCGCATACTACCTACATTGGCAACAGGGGCCAAAGCACCCATATAATCAGGTATCGGGGAACGTACTATCATGTCCTTCGTGTCTTTCACAAAATAATCCAGCACAAAAGCCAGCTTATTATTCCATAATCCGAAATCCACTCCGACATTATATTGTTCGGCAACTTCCCATTTCAATTGAGGATTCGATAAATATTCCGGAATACGTCCTTCAACAACCTGACCGCCCAACACATATTTCTTGCCATTGGATATGGTCGATAAATAATCACCGATACCCGTACTCGACTGATTACCTACCGTTCCCCAACCAGCACGTAGTTTCAATTGGGAGACGGCATTGACATCCTTCATAAATCCTTCTTCTTTGATATTCCATCCCAAAGCAACAGACGGGAATATTCCTCTCCTGTTCTCTTTGGCAAAACGGGAAGAAACATCCGAACGAACGGTTGCTGTCAACAAATATCTATCCTTCAATGAATAGTTCAGACGCAAGAACGTAGAGAAGATAGAACTGGAACCTTGAGAAGAATTCGCCTTATAGTTGTTTGATTTCGCAGCGGAAATATAACGCATATCCTCATTCTCGGATACATCAAAAGCAACTGCCTCTATTCCATCGAAGCTATTATAAGTAGCTTCCGTACCAACCATTGCGGTGAAACGATGCATATTTGCCAAAGTGAAATTATAAGTCAATACATTAGACCACACCCAGTCAAGATTATTATTGCGGTACTCCGTCAACTGACTTGTTGTGATGGCTTCCTGCGGACTGACATTATAGGTAGGAACATAATTGTTTTGCTTTCTATACGAATAATCTACTCCGAACGTACTCTTAAAAGACAACCCTTTCCAAATATCGGCATTCAAAAAGAAGTTACCCACAAAATGCCTCCGTCCGTATTTATCATATTTAGCATGTTCGCTTTTACGAACCGGATTCGAATCCCTGCTCATATTTGATTGCCAGTTGCCGAATTGATCATAGACAGGACTCACCGGAGCCGAACGGGCAGCCAGCATCAATGTTGCAGCATACATATTACTCAAATCCGACATGCTCGACTGAATATCGACAAAAGAAATGTCCGAACCGAACTGAACAGCCTTCGACAATTTATATTCCGTGTTTAGGCGAACAAAGAACTTATCTACAAAAGCATTTTTCAGCACCCCCTCGTTTGAATTATAAGTAGTAGACAGGTTATATTTAACCTTCTCCGAGCCTCCTACGACATTTACATTATAATTCTGTACCGTACCTGTTCTTAAGACCTCCTTCTGCCAATCCGTTCCTTTTTGATTCGATTCAATTGCATAATTCAAAATCGTTCGTTCCGACTCGTCCATTGCCATACCTTCGTAAGCTTCCAAACGCGCTTTTGCATAAGTGGGCGCATCCAGCACATCCAATGTTTTAGTTATCTGACTTATTCCTCCATAAATATTCACATTTACCTTTGTCGGCTTGTCAGCACCTTTATTGGTCGTTATCAAGATCACGCCATTTGCTCCCCGCGAACCATAGATGGCTGTGGCGGAAGCATCTTTCAGAATTTCCATAGATGCAATGTCCGTAGAAGCCAGATAGGAAATATCACTTGTAGGGAATCCATCCACTACATAAAGAGGATCGGAATTATTAATTGTACCGATACCACGTACGCGCACCTTTACATCACCATCGACCGAACCACTGCTGATAACTTGTACACCGGCTGCCCGTCCCGCCATAGACGATTGGATGTTCGGTGCAACAATTGCGTTTAAGTCTTCACTTTTAATAGAAGTTACCGAACCTGTCAGGTCGCTCTTCTTCATAGTCCCGTATCCCACAACTACCACTTCGTCCAACACTTCCGTATCCGGTAGCAATTCAACCATCAGATTCTGTTCCACACGTACCGTAACAGTCTTGTACCCTATGGAACTGATCTTCAATGACTCATTGGAATCCGGCACAGTTATTTCAAATGCCCCATCCATGTCAGTAACAGTACCTACCGAGGTAGAACTTTGTAAAACAACTGTAACCCCAATCAAAGGTTCCCGGGTCTCTTTATCAACCACATGCCCTTTTATCTTCATACCCCCTTGTGCAAAAACACAAGTTACAAAGAGTGATAGAAGAATAGATAAAAGAAATTTTTTCATGACTAAATTTTTTAAAGATTTTCAAAAGTATATCTATAAGATTATTAGAATTCCAAACGCACTTTAGCTTGTCCATTGAAGGAACTGACCGTAATAGTTTCACTTACCGCATCATAATCACCGCCTGTCACTCTCACAGGCTTATTATATTCGGGATGGGGAAGTCTTATTTTTACACACGATGGTTTCCGGTCATGAGTACATTCGACCGTTGCTTCAATGATTCCGGCCGAAAGATCAGAAACTGCATTTATCTTTAATTTTCCGAAGTAACTGCCTACATTATCCAATGCTATTCTTTCTCCATCCTCCATCCATTTACGAGGAATCACTTTAAAGACTTCCAACGTATCGCCTTTCTCCGAATACAACATTCTGCGTGTATCCATCAGGAAGTTAGCTTCTTCATGTGTCTTATGCGGGGTCATTTTGTATAAATGTTCCCAAAACGAATAAGTTTCCCTATCCGTAGTAGCTGCCATTGTCATATAATAAGTGTTCAAGAAAGGCTTCACCATCCCCATCTTAGCCTGATACCAGTTGTGCGTACTATAATAAGGTTGGCTAAATGCAGAATTCTCCTGGAAGAGAAGTTCACTATGATAGTTGAATAGCATTCTTGAAACCGGATCAGTAGGATCAAGAACTTCGCAATAAACTAAATAAAGAGGACCTAAAAGTCCATCGGCTATTGTAAAAGTACCATGAGACCAAAAGACATCTCCATTCAAATATAAAGCGCGAGGGCCTTTCCCTTCAGCCCAAGGAGGAGCGGTGGGACACCAAGAGCCATCGCCTAAAGCAACGACCGGTGATAATGCCATTGAACGCTGTAACGAATGCTTTATATCAGCTTTCCATTCAGCCGATTCTTTTGCATATGCCTTTGCCTGAGGAAGATTCAATGCTTGGAGCAGCTCCGCCATTCGGCTCAATCCCAAATAGGCATATCCGTTAAGCATAAACTGATGGAAATTATCTTCCGGATCAGCCACTTTACCGTCTATCATGCCATACCCCCTTCCTCTCAACTCCTCTTTCTTATTTGCCTCTCTCCATTCTATCAGATAGTTACACGATTTCAATATCTTTGGCATTATTGCCAATATCCACTCCTTGTCCTGAGTATATCGGTAGTATTCACCAATATTCCAAAGTACCGCTCCGGTTTCGACCATATAACCGCTATAGTTAGCTATCAAGCCGTTATCTTGCTGCGTATCCAGAAAATACATCAATGCCCGTCTCGCTTGTTCTTCCCATCCCATCGACAGGTAATATTGAATAATTGGAGAGCTTTCCGTACCAATTGGAGAATATATGCCGACATTGGCAGCCAAAACACCGTCAGGTTCCTGTCCGAAAGTGATCAAATCCAAATGCAACAATCCGGACTTTACCATATTATTAATTCTTTCCTCCGGTAACTTGATTTGAGCTGCTTCACTCAATTTATTATTCCAATAGGTTTTGCACTCCAAATATTTGGAATCAAACGAAGTACCAGCGATATCTTCAGCTTTTCGTTGTGAAACCGGGGTATGGGGAAGATAGAATTCAAATATTGCTGTTTGCCCCGGTTGTAGTAAAATCGCTACTTCTTCATTGGGAACAGGTTCGCCATTCAGTTTCGAGATACAAAATACCCTGTCAGGGGAAAAGGCCGAGAATCCCGTCCGGGGGTCAAATGTATATTTCCAGTTCCCGTTCCCTGTTTGCGGAGTTTTCACCCAAGCGTAACGGGGAACTATTCCTGTATTTTCAATCCAGGTTTTGGAATAGAGTATCACTTCCTCTTCCGTTTCGGCAGCTTCTGCCACTTTCTTTTCCAAAATCTTTTTCTGCTCGTCCGTAAACACACGTCCGGGACTGTACTTATCAGAGATAAAATAATCGGTTCCTTTTACATTCTCCTTCTTTAGCTCTTTACCTTCCAATGTTGCAAAAGTGATACTTTTATAATGAATATCATCGTCTTGCATTTCAGAATGGTAGATAGGAATCGCTCCATCTTCTAATCTACGGGTTACATTATTTTTCACTCCTACCCCTCTTCCCAAAGCATAACGATAAAACACGCCCTGATCATTGGATTTGGGTAAAGTCACAGGAGTACCGGCAAACCGGGGACGGAGCATCTTACATTCCAGATTGTTTGTCTCCAACTCATCCTCTACTTCAAAGAGACGCATGTCCCTGCTAAGTCCCAGCCAAATGGGAACATTCATATTTCTTGCTTTGGAAGCTGCCGTTTCAAAAGACATTTCCGGCTGTCTCTCTATCTCCTGGATTTTCGTAAAACTCTTTCGGCTTAAAACCTCATATTCTACCTGAGCATAGCTACGTCTGTCGTTTGCCGGCAGGACAACTACATTATATTGAGGAATATAAATAGGATAGTCCGACTGCACGTCACGCAAGAAAAATGAAAAAGAGTTCCCGGATTCAAGCAAAATGCTTACAACGGTTGCTTTTGGCCCTATTCTATTGTTTGCTCCTGCAACAGAAAGTTGCAACTCACAATTGTCTGAATTACCAAATTCAAACGCATCCCCTCTTACTTTCCCTTTGGTAACTTTTACTTTCTGCAGTTCCCCATTAAGAATACATACACGGCCGTTCTCCGGACTCTCCTTCCACTTGACCGCCACTTCCTGAGCGCATAGGTCAAACGACAGGAATAACACCAAAATTAAAATTGGATTTCTCATACTTAATTGAATTAATTCATGCTCTTGATGTTTCTATTAAACTCTTTCACCATTTCAGTAGTCTTATCACTTTGGAATACTGAATATAAACCTTGCTCCTCTTGTGCCGGATCTCCCATATAATCATCACCTTTCTCCCAGAAGGTATGTTCCGGATTCTTTTTCGCCATACCGCCCCATGCCCAGAAATTACATCCGGCCAGTACACCTTGTTTTCTGCTATGCTCTAAAACCTGTTGAAAAACCGAAGCATAATATTTATCCCGATCTTGCGTGGAAGATTCGATTGTAAACTGGAAACTATCTCTTGGAAAGCCGAATTCTTCTATTACCAAAGGCTTTCGATATTTCTCGGCTATAGCCAAATGTTGCCGGATATAAATTTCGGTTTGCTCTATGGAATAATCCAATGTTCCTGCCAGATCATCTTTTTTTGCCCATCCCCAGTTATAAGGCCAGATATGAATAGTCATATAATCGATATTCTGATAGGAATGTATCAACTCCCATAACTGAATGTCGCCTTCTGTTCCCTGATAACCTTCACTGCCTGTCGAAATCAGATGATTGGGATCTAATTCCCTGATCAAGCTTGCCACATCCTGTATCCACAAAGCATAACTGACTTTATTCTCCTCACCAAAAGCACGGGGTTCATTGCCTATCTGCCAAGCCATGATAGCCGGATCATCTATATATTTTTGGTTTGTGTATCGGTTGGTACGTGTCACAATGCTTCTTACATGATTGGCAAATAGCTCTTTGGCAGCATCGCATTTCTGATACTGACGTACAAACTCCTGAAAATTATTCCATCCATCCACAGCCGGTATGGGGGCTTTCCCATAACCTGCCCATTCCAAATATTGCCCGTATCCTCCAGACCACTCCCATGAATTATTTAAATAAAGGATGGCTTTCATATCTCTTTTATTCAATTCTAAGAGCAAATAATCTAATCCTGCTAAAATTGTATCATTATATACTCCCGGTGCTTTTTGGAGGGTAGGTTCCACCTTTGCAGTCACCCCATTTTCCCCATCGGCTCCAACCAGTATTCGAAGATTATCGACTCCGATCGCAGCCAACGAATCCAGTTCCGCATTCAAGCGTTTACGGTTTCCACCTTCACCCTCCGATGCTAAAATTGCACCATACCAAAAATTAGTACCTACATAATAACACGGCTTTCCATCCAGTATAAAGTGTCCGTTTTCAACCTTTACGAATGATTTTTGTACATTTTGCTTTTGACAGGAACTGAATAAAGCTAAAAAGATGATTCCAAATAGAATGTGTTTTTTCATTATGCTTTTCATTTTATAAATTATGATATTGCAAAATTAAGGCATATGACTACCATCGACAAATATAAAATTATCATATTCCGATACTATTCATACAAACAGAAAAAATCATTATCCAACAGTCTTATTACTTTCATAATCATTTCATTAACAGTATTATAGAATAATTTAATTAGAGTAAAAGCATGTATTTTTTTAATACAGGCTTGATAACATTATTGTATTTTATAAGTGATTATCTAAATATGTGTGCGCTTACCATTGCAATTGAGAAAGTATCAAAACCACAACAATACTATATTCGTTTTGCAGTGCTACTTACATAGTCTTCGCAGTAAAAGTTATAAAGCAACTACATTTAGTTACTAATTGACATAGCCAAAGAAGGATATGCCAAATCTGTAAGATCAGGAAATTTCGTGAAAAGATGTCGCCTTACCCCACCCAGTTCAATTCAAACGGGCCTCAAGGGATTACCTGAAAAGGGGGTTATAACTATAAAGGACAAGGCTTACCATATATATATGGTTATTTTTTCTTTATCTGGCTCAGTGAGAACTATTAAAACAACAATCCTCTTCCAAAACACAAACCAAAGCTGATTTATACCAGTATTTTCTTCTTCCGATAGTTTTCACGGAATTCTTTCGGAGAACAACCTTTCTTCTTCTTGAATATACGGTTGAAGTTGGAGAGATTGTTGAAACCGCACTCATAACAGATTTCAGCGACAGACATCGTGGAGTCTACCAACAACCGCGATGCAAACCCCAAACGAATATCGATTATATAGTCGGATAAGTTTTTACCGGTGCGCAATTTAAAGAAACGACTAAATGAAACAGCCGTCATACCGACTATATCAGCCAAATGGTTCAAACGTATCTCTTCCTGATAATGGGCATTAATGTACTCCTGGACTTTCTGTACCCGGCGGCTATCCGAATGGATATCGATTTTAGCAAAAGAAGAACTTGACAGAGTACAGGCTTCTTCTTCAAAAAGCGAGAGTTCATATAAGATGGTGAGGAACTTGATCACCGCGTAAAATCCTTGCTTTTCCGATGCCAAAGTATCCAGCATGGAATAAACTTTCAATATGGCAGACATGGGGAAACAGAGCCCTTTTTGCGCTTTCTCCAACATTCGACGTATGGAATCGAACTGATTCTTATTTATAAAAGTCTTGGAGAACAAATCGGAAGAAAACTGAATGGTTATCTCGCGGATATCTTTCGAGTGACACTCATGTTGTTCCCAGACATGTTCCAGTTCTTTCCCGGTGATTAGGACAAGATCATAATCGGTGATCACCTCTGCCGAATCACCAACAATCCTTCTTACACCAGCGGCTTTTTCGCAAAAGTTAAGTTCAAATTCAGTATGATTATGAATAGGATAGGTGAATTCCGTCTTATGACGGTCGGCAATGTAAAAACAGTCCTTGTCCGACAAAGGAGTGATTTCACGAATAATCGGGCTTTGAATTGTAGTCATAGCGGATCGTTGAATATAAAAATAGTTAGTATACGATATGGTGTTTCATAAGAAACGGAAGATTGGATGATAATATTCTTTAAACGGGAAGATATTTGTTCTTATAACGAATAGTTTAACAATATGTGCTAAAAAACATTCCATACGTTAAGTGGGTAGGAAAAGGAACTGATAGGAAGAATTCCGGTAACACCAATTATTCCACTTTCTTTAACGTCATTTTCAAATCTGCTTTTATAAGCGGCATATCTATATCTTCACATTCACCCGCGTTATATAGGAGATATTCCCCACTTACATAATTTATCAGTAAATGCTTATATTTTATCTGATCACCCTTTTCTGTCAAATAGATGAAATCTTGCCCTTCGCTATCCGTGCCAAATCCATAGGATATAAATCCCTCATATCCTTTTACACTTCCGTCTTCTCCAAAATATATTTTATTTATCTCATTGTCCTTATCTGAAACATCATAACAACCTCCAAACCACATGAACCGCATTTTATTCAAGACCAAATTAAATATCTCATAATATTGGAACTTACTTATATCATATACAATCTTTTGCATTCTTTGTCTATCGCCAGTATTAAGATCGATAAGCACCAGATTTTCATCATCGATCAACTTGATATCATATAAGTTCTCTTCGAGAGGAGTGCTTTCTTGAGAATATGGGCCAGAGGCATATAGATTTCCATCTTCTATCTGAAGTTGGATTATCCGGTTTCCAAAGATACTGTCCGCTTTCGAAACGGAATCATATTTCTTCAGAATATCCAAATAAGAAAAATCACCCCAGATGCCTTCAGGTATCTGTCTATTCACTCTCAAGGTTGCCGAAGCACCCACAGGTTGCGTAGTGCCTGCATCTATTTGCTGACTGCAACTTTGAGCGATCAACAAACTTTTAATGGAGCCATTCGGCGTAAACATGCCAATAAGCAACAGAAATAAGATAATTATCCTTTTATACATAGGTATTTAAATAGCTCAGCCTTAATCAATAATATTTAAACCAATTCTAAAGTAAATCAGAAATATTTTGTAACACATATAAACCACAAATTCTAAAATAATGATCGTTCATCTTATTTGATTATAAGCCAATGTAAACACTCGTATATCTTTTTCATTCAAACTCAATATTCTTTATCTACAAACACGGCAATCTCTCTTTCTTTATTTCTTTCAAAAGCAATCCCCCTTATATCTTCTTTTTTAATTAAAACCACTCCAGCGCAAAAGCCTTGCACTGAGTATACTGTAATAGATAAAGCCTTTCCGTCATAATCAGAAATTATTCCGGTTATGTAATCTCCGTAAATCAATTGGATTGTGACAAGAATAGAATAGCTCTTGCACGTATCAATCATACTATTAATCCCATCTTTATGGATGAGCCCTTTCTTTTCGGACAAAAGAGTAAAATCCGGATGAAAATAGCTCTTCTTCAACAACTGTTTTAAATATAATGAACCTTTCTCTATTTTAAAGAAGTCCTCAAATCTCAATAATATGAAACCATCATCCACTCCCATTTCATCAAATGTAGCTACTAACAGAGCGTTTTTAAATAGCACTTCAACATATCCTACTATAAAGCAAGATGCATCGTCCACATTATCGTAAAAAGCAAGAATACCCCTTTCCTGTCTACTTTGTTTCAATATTTCCAAAATCCTATGTTGTACTTTCATAAAGCATTTCCTCCATGACCGATCATTCTCATGACTGCTCTTTCGTCTGCACTGTCAAAAGCGAGACTTCGTATATTCTTATATTCTACAACCGTCACCCCATCGAAAATCCCCTGATCGGTATAAACGGAAACTAATAATTCGTTCCCATTATAATAAGTAATAAATCCTGTAAAACTGTCTTCATAAATCAGCCATATAGTAACCATCTTTTTCTCTATATTACACATCTCAATAATGTAATCAATTCCATACTCTTCTATCCAACGGGGATTAGGCACTGAACTTGTTTGAAATGGAACAAAGTCGGTTTCTAAAGAAAGCAAAGCCGACCATCTTATCAAATATTTTGTATCTTCTTCTATTTTGAAAATATCTACTAATCGCAAAAGGATATATCCATTACTCTCTCCTCGCTTATTAAATTGGACAATCAATACAGAATCAGAAAACATCATTATTACAATGCCTACTCTAAAACTATAGATATCATTCTTATCATCATAAATAGACAAAAGCTTTCTCTTTTGCCTACTCTCTTCTAATTTACAGGTAAATAAATCTTCCATCATTCTATTCAAGTTGAAAATAAAACTTTTATTGCAGGATTTACAAATAATTATTCCTAGGAATCAACGCAAACTGGTGGCACTCCATACAAGTGTGCCTTCCGGTTAAAGTTTTGGGGGACACCCGTACAGGACAAGTTACACGAACGGTTCAAAGAGAACTGGACGGAAATTTGACATGTAAGGATAACTAAAAAGAAAAAAGACAGAGATGATCTCATAAGCCAGATTTTTTATAGGTCAAACCTCTTTAGATATATTGCTATACGAAGTCAGGTTTTAACAACAGCCTTCGCAAATATAAAGAATTATTCCTAGAATTCAAATAGAAGAAGAATAAACGATGGAGTTATGATAACAAAAAGGAATGTTTGCTAAAAGAAATAACAAAGAAATAGATATTCTCTCACTTAAAGGGGTGCTGCGTATGCAAAACACTTCTTAAAAATATTCGCAAAGGCTGAATGGTAGGCAAATATCTACGTTCAATCCAATGGATATACTTTTTGAAGACATCATTCTAGGCTTTCGAAGCGGAGGAATCTTAAGACGGGGAATATTTTTCATCCTAATTAATAATCAAAACATGGGGATGTTCTAATTAAAAACATCCCCATGTTCTATATAACAACATCCGGATGTTTTGGTATACAACATCCGGATGTTTTTTATGTCCATTTATAACAATTGATACCTTACGCCTTATATTTCAAAGAGTTACAAGGGGTAATTCCATACATTCCTAATAGGTACATTTCAGACGGTTGCTTTCACCGCTGACTGCAACGATATAAACGCCTCTTTGCGACAAGGGAATCAGTGTATTGGAAAAGCCTGTGTTCACAGTCCTTCCATCTGCGGCATAGACAGTTACTTTATGGTTATCAGCACCACGAACTACCAATCCGGTATCTGCCGTAACCACCCTGAAGTGACGGACGGCCTCCACTTGGCGAAGTCCTGTGGCAACGAGGGTGGTGGTTGCAAACGTGCTACCTGCATACGACTGGTCTAATGTCTGGACACCCACCGTATAATTGCCTCCTCCGAATATATTCATACGGTAGGAACGGATAGCGGAAGAGAGAGACGTCTGCAAATCATTGCCCACTTTCAGCTTACCGGTCTCGATGTCAACGGGAATCATCGTATACAACTCTCCGGTGTCATCATTACGGACAAAGATGTTATAGCGCAATGCAGCTTCGGAGGTTTCCTTATCGGAACCGGGCTGCCAGGTGATTACGAGTTCTTCGCCATCCATACGGGCGGTGATTCCGGCAGGAGGTTCAGGAAAGGTATTGCCTGCAAGACCTTTCTTTCGGGGATTGTTTTCATAAATGCGCAATGGGGACGAGTAATAAGCAGCCGGTGTTTCATCATATGTACCGATGTATCCACCGACAATAAGGTCCATGTTACCGTCACCATTGGTGTCGCCCATGTTGATGCCTCCGTCTTGGTTGACAGGAACAACAGGGTAGGAGGTGTCCATGATGAACTTGCCTTCCGTTGTCTGATAGTATATGCGGTTACGGAAGCCCGATCCGTCACTGGGTTCTCCATTGATGACCATATCCATCAGACCATCGCCATTGAAATCTGCTATCAACGGGGTGGCACGGCTTACGCCCAGTATGCCGCTCTCCTCCTCGGAAACATATCGGTAGCTGCATGTGCCGTCTTGTCCCACGGTATTATAATACAAGGAAGCGAGGCAGGCCCAGTTCGTATTGTTACCCGTACTCAGGATATCGAGCGTACCATTGCCATCGATATCCGCCAAGGAAGACTGTCCCTGGAAAGCACCGCTCAGGTTGGAAGGGGTCTCATCGGCAAAGGTTCCGTCTTTTTTATTGATATACGTTTTGAGGGTAGTAGGACTCTGGTCACCGTAACCGGAGAATTCTATATCGAGCCAACCGTCGTTGTTCATATCGCCAAACATGACCGATCCGTTGGTTGCCGCTTCGAAAGACTGTTGCTCCTGACGGATAAAGTTTCCGGTACCGCGGTCGTTCAGATACAGATCGACATGCCGTCCGTCATGGTAGTTCATCACTACGACATCCGTATATCCATCGTGGTTGTAATCGCCCACGGAGACAGGATTATAAATTCCCTCATCTTTATATTGCAGGAATCCCGGTGCTGCCACTTTCTCAAAACGATAGTCGTAGTCAGCTCCCAGATTACGGTACAGGACCACCATCTTGACATCCGCACTGATGTTCCAGTCGCCTCCCTGCCCCATAATGAGCAAGTCGAGGTTGCCATCGTTGTTGTAATCGAAAAACACAGCATTCGTATAGGTGCTGATAGGTAAATAAGAATCTTTCTCAAGTGTGAAAGTGCCATCGCTGTTGCGACGGACGAGAATTGCCAATTCATCCCAGACATGGGCGGATGCACCCGTCCATGAAAGAACAGCGAGCAAACAGGCTATCATAATTTTCTTCATGTTTTTGTCCTCCTTTGTTATTCTTCTGTTACTAAACCACCGGGGCCATCGTACTTGTAGTCGAATGAATCGAACCAGGCACTACCGGATGCTTCTTTCGTATTGTACGAATAAATTCCGACACGGGAACCTTTCCAGTCACGGGAACTTTCCTGAAAGGTGTCGCCACAATCCACGTAGTTCTGTCCGTCCAAGCTGTAGGAGAACTGGTGTTTATTGTTCAGCGCATCGATTGCCAACTTCACGTAAATCACCGGAGCATCGACTTTTTCGATTGTTTTTATCAGTTTCACCTCGCCTTCGTTCTCAAAATAGATGACAGGTTGCAGCGTTTCATTCTCTTTTTGCATACAGATACCCGCACCACAGAATTTACCACCAATGCATTCCAGTCCGGCACGTTGTCCCTCGGTCATTGCCGAATAATCCAGGCAGATGGTAGCTTCTCCCCGATACCCCATCGTCTTTTGGGTAAACTGGTTAAGTGCCATGCGCACATTGTCGGCTTTCAACGCTTTGATCTCCAACCAACCGGGGCGGGAGGTCAGCGACCAGTTCGCATCTACCGGGTTATGATTGAACTGCCACTGCACAGCCAGTTTATCGGAAGAGAAATCATCACTTGACTGGGGTGCATGGGGTTTTATGTTGCTGCTTATAGAAGGTTTCTTGCAAACCTTCATCGGCTCACCGACTCCGTTCTTGTCATAATCCTCACCGATAACGGGGAAGCCCTCTTCCCAGACTACCGGTTGCAAGTGTACTACCCGTCCCTGCGGATCGGCTGACTGGAAATGATAAAACCACCATTCGCCTTCGGGGGTATCAACCAAAGCACCTTGGTGCGGGCCGTTCACCTTCGTTACTCCCATTTCCAGGACACGTCTTGATTCATACGGGCCATAGATGCTCTGAGAACGCATCACAGTCTGCCAACCTGAGCCGACTCCGCCTTCGGGGATACTGATATAATAATAACCGTCCTTCTTGAAGAGTTTGGTTCCCTCGGCTACAGGACCTTCATAAACCTTCTGTCCTTCATCGAGCAGACGGGTGCCGTCCGGACTCATCTTATGGATATAAATCGGACCGCCACCCAACTGGCTACGGCCTATATAAGCCTGCCCGTCTTCATCCCATAACGGACAAGGATCTTCCCAACCTTTCACTTCCTTCACGCAATACAAAGGAGTCCAAGGACCGGCAGGATCGGTAGCCGTCGACATAAACAATCCATCGTTAGGCATACAAACGAACATCCAGAACTTTCCATCGTGATAACGAAGGGCGGGTGCCCAACTGCCTTCTCCGTAACGATTCATCTCCGAATATCCAGGAAGGTCGATACGACCAAATATCTGCCCGATGGTCGTCCAATTCACCATATCTTCCGATTCAAGAACGGGTATGCCCATAAAGTGGAATTCGGAGCAGATCATATAATACTTATTCCCTACACGGATTACATCGGGATCGGAATAATCGCCATTCAGAATAGGATTGGCAAACGTGCCATCGCCCAAATCGCCCCAACGGGGATCGGCATACCAACCGGACGAACCTCCCAAGTCTTGCCCGCCACTGAACAGTCCCATATATCCGCTATTGGTATAATCGCCCAATACGGGCCGGGCACGGTGTTCACCCGGAAAATATTCCTGAACGGACTCATCATCCGTTCCCACTCTTTCGAACGCAGTCATTTGCTGACCGGCAACGTTCAGAAACGGCAGGCAGCAGAAAGTCAAAGTCAATATACTCTTATTGAAATTCCGCAAACGATTCATTTGCAAATTCGGTGTAAAACAAGGTAGCTTTACTCTCATGATTATTAGTTTAAGAATTAATAAATAGGATCTCGGTTCAATGCATTGATGTACGCTTCAACATAAAAGGGGACTTACCGTCTTTCCGGTTTGGAATCAGGAATGAGAATGTTCTCTTATGTCTCGGTACGGCAAAGATGGACGTTTTATGCATCCAAGTAGAATGTAAACTCGCCAATATTTAATACTTTTGACGCATTATTCCTTCTAAAAGGATGCTTTAAAAAGAAAAAAGGAGGAAATTGGACTTTCCTCCTTTTTTATAAACCGGACTTCATACCGAAGCAGCGGATAGTTATTGTAGCAAAGTTGCGACTGATTTATCGGAATGGCTGATTAGTTATTGTAGGGAGTCACTTCCAATTTGTAAGAACCTCCGTCCAGCAATTCCTCATCGAATGTGATATTCACATGCTTCTTTTCACCCGGCATCAGGGTAAAATAATTATCATTCATCAGGGCAGGCAGAATGCGCTCCCCGTCCGATGTACGGTAAGCCTGTACGTGTACGGCAAAGGCCGCACCCTTGGCAGAGGCAGGATTCGTTATCATGGCCTGCACTTCGGCTTTACCATTACTCTTCACCAGTCTGGATGTTACCTTAAGATTGGCTTTCGGCATTGTGTTCAAGGCTGTAAAGTCCATTCGGTCGTTACCACGCCAATAGTTATTTTCCGAAATCACCTTACCGGACTGGTCTTTCAAAGTCAGGCGGATAAAGTGGACATCACTCAATCCTTCGCTGGGTTGTGTGCCACTCAGCACATCGAAGCTCCATAAGGAATAACCGAACCACCAGCCCAGTTCAATGCCGAACATGCGGACGTAGCGAGCTTCGACTTCAGGGAAGGTGATCTCATCAACTCCGCCACGCCCTTCGTCTGTTTTATAAACTTCCTTCCAGTTCTTGGCATCATCGGAAACCTGTATTTTATAGGCCTTTCCGAAAGAAGCCTCCCAGTCCAGTCGGACTCCTCCGACCGGCTGTACACTGCCCAGATCGACATAGATCCATTCGTTATCAGCTTTCGAAGCAGCCCAACGGGTATCTTTCTTCCCATCAGTAGCATCCGATGGCTGTCCGTAAGAAGTACTGGAAGCATAGGTGGGTTTACCCAAGGAGAGGTTCTTTCGTTCCTTGTTAAAGTCGATAGTAAAACATTGGATGGTGGAATTGCTGGGAGAATTCACTTTAGCCAATTTGGTATAGGCAGCTACCGGTTTACCGTCCAAGTTGAAGACTTTGACTTCCGCTGTAAGTCCTTCCAGGTCACGTGCCGTGGTATTGGCAATCTTCACACCGTCTGTCACGGGATTCCAAAGGATATGTACCGGTTCGCAAGCGGATTTACATCCCCAGTAAGCCCCTGTCAGGTCGTAATAATAGTCATACGTCTGCCATACCATGGAAGGATAAGCCGATTGCCCCATCCAAGTCATGATGCCGGAAGCATCTTCCCACATCCTGTCCAGCCAGCCTTCATACATGGCTTTGTTCGATTCCAGGTTGATAAGCTGTGCTTTACGGCAATAATCTTCAATGCCTGCGGGCTTGCCGAAATTCCGGGTGATGGAAGCATCATACCGGTCAGGGGCTGCATTAAAGGCATTCGGACCGAAATAATGCTTATCCCACATTTCGTCACGCGGCCACCAATGTTCTTCAGGCATGAACTTCCGGAAGCTTTCGAAAGTGGTCATAACCGCTGTGCCGATCTCCGTACGGAATCCCCAGCCACGTGCCGGATCACCTTCCAAACCATCCGGATATTTAGTGAAATAGAAACGGGGTTCAAATGCCCCCCACGGACCGCTACCGGTCAGGCCGTTCGCATGTGAATTCGCCTGGAAGTAACGATCGCCACCATCAAAGGTCTTGATATTCTCTGCCATCCAGCCTTCCAACGGAGGTTGCGGATTGGACTCGTTGTCACCACACCAGACGGCAATGCTCGGGTGGTTGCGTACGCGCTTGATCTTCTCCATCATATTGTTATTGAAGACATTCAGATCATAAGGCAGGTTCGGGTTCGAGTTGATCCAAAAGTCATCCCATACCATGATGCCGTATTTATCACAAGCCTCATAGAATTCATCATCGGTAACGGAGCCGAGCCAGTTGCGTATCATGTTAAAGTTCATCTCTTTATGGAAGCGAACCTTGGTGTCGTATTCCGCACCGCGGCAACGCAACATGTATTCCGACATTCCCCAGTTGGCACCTTTCACGAATACCGGTACATTATTAATATATACGTGGAAGGTATTTCCTTCTTTGTCATACGTATATTTCTTTATGCCGAAAGTCACATCCTTGGTTTCAGAAACCTTTCCGTCCACTTTTACTTCAAAGGTACAAGTGTATAAGTTAGGTTCGCCATAACCGTTCGGCCACCATAGTTTAGGACTGTCGATCATCAATTGCGGATAATAGCGTTTATCGAAGCTGACTATGGAAGTAGTATTCGCTCCCAACTCTACTTCTTTACTGAAAGTGACATCTCCCGGCTTGATGGTTCCTGTCACAAAAGCTTTGACGGTATTATCGCCACTGTTCTTCACTTCCAGCCGGACAGACAAGTCGGCACGGGCACGGGAAGGTAAATCGGAACGTATCCAAGGATCGATCATCGTCACCTTGCCTGTATTACTGAGATATACCTTATCGGTAATACCCATATTCAAACCCGGGACATACGGCATCCAATCCCAGCCTCCGCTCGACAGGTAAGTCGGGCTACCGCAATTCGCCAATGGAGTCTGGGGCATATGTACCAATACTGCCACTACATTTTTCCCCTTCCTTTTTACAATCTCCGTCACATTGAAACGGCCGCGATGCATGAATCCATCCAACGTACCCAGTTGATGCCCGTTCAGATAAACCTCCGCCTTACGGTTTACACCGTTAAAGTTCAGCCAGATAAGTTCTTTATTAAAATCAGCGGGTACTTTGAATTCGGTACGATACCAAAAACTACGGTCATATTTGGCACGGTCTACCTGATGAATGTTATCACCGAAATTCGGGTCTTTCTCTAATCCGGCATTTACATAAGCGGTAAAGGCTGTTCCCGGAACTACGGCATCTACCCATGCCGATGTGTTGTAACCGGGTGTACACAGTGCGTCTGCATCGGCTTTTACTTCCGCCTGCGGTTTCAGCTTCCAGACAACAGCAGGATCGTCACTATGCAAGTACACCTGTTTCGTTTGCGCGGAAAGCCCAAAAGCCGAAGCCAACAAAAGCAAGCCGACTAATCTCTTGCTCATTTTTCTTTTTACTTCCATTTTATCGTATTTAATAATTATATGATTTATTCTTTCAATAAGCGAATACTTAACTCCGGATATGAACTATATGCATCCCAGACATGAATCTTGATTATCCCACAACAGAGAGAGTGCAAAATAAGCGGGTAACAAGCAAAAAAGAAATAGATAATCTTATCATTCATATGGATTATCTTACTATTTATCATCCATTATATGAAAAAACATCTTGTTTTAATCATCGGAAGTTATATCGTCCATATTCCAAAACTCATTACCAGTTATGAATCCATTAAAGAATAAGGGTATTTCATACTTAGTTTACGTATTACCATGAACTGACCGTTATTCTTGTTTCTTTAATGGAAAGGGGAAAGTTAAAACTCCTCCTTTTCACCGTTAACGCACATAACATACACAATTTTCGTAGGATAATTCAGTTATTACGAATGATGCAAAAAAAGACTCTTTTGTAGAAAAGAGCATCCACAAGGCATCCTAAAAGGAACGTTGCATCAAAAATCACAATTATTGCCGAGTTTACACCTTATCATGATATTTCGAGCATCTATCTTTGTCATACCAAAACAAAGGTGGTATCATCCTATCATTCCTAATAGAAGTATAGAAAAACACCGGATGTTGAAGTAAAAACCAATGCATTGAAATAAAAACATATTTATTAATTCTTAAACTAATAATCATGAAACAAGTAAAACTGATTTGTTTGATCTTGACTATGTTAGGGTGTTGTCCCGGACTATTCGCCCAGAACATGACTATTACCGGAAAGGTTATAGACGTAAATTCCGAACCGATTATTGGAGCAAACGTAACAGAGAAAGGCACAACAAACGGTACTATCACCGATATTGATGGAAACTTTTCTCTTAATGCCCCCCAAGGAGCCACACTCGTTATCTCCTATATAGGTTATCTGACTCAAGAAGTAAAAATCGCTTCTCAGACTTCATTAAAAATCATACTGAAAGAAAATGCCGAAGCATTGGAAGAGGTGGTCGTAGTGGGTGTTTCCATGAAAAGAAGCGACCTGACAGGTGCCATCTCACAAGTTTCGTCCAAAGTGCTGGAAGAAAAACCCGTAACTACTATCAACGAAGCCCTGCAAGGACGTGTAGCCGGTGTGATGATCAATACAGCCGCCAAACCGAGCGATGATTCAAGTATTAAGATTCGCGGTGTAAACACAATCAACTCCGGAAGTACTCCGATCTATGTAATAGACGGGCTGGTTATGGGTAACGACCAAGGTGGTTTCAATTCCATCAACGTAAACGATGTAGCATCCGTTCAGGTATTGAAAGATGCATCCGCCACTGCCCTCTATGGTTCACGTGGTGCGAATGGTGTTGTCCTGATTACTACAAAGAAAGGAAAAGAAGGAGTAGGCAAAGTCAACTACGATGGTTGGTTTGGTATCACCAAAATGTCACAACGCCCGAAAACTATGTCCGCACAGGAATTATTTAATTTGCGTTTAGACGCTTTTGCCAATGGTTATATGTATAATAATCCAGATGGAAACCGTCAGGACTATATCGACAATACACTGCTGAAGACAAACATTGCCTTCCACGATCAAGAATTCGATACTTATCGTAGCGGACAATCTTATGACTGGTTGGATCAGGTAGTACAGACTGGCTACCAACAGAATCACAACATCAGTTTCTCTAAAGGTACTGATAATAGCAGCATTTATATTAGTTTAGGTTACTCCGACGTAAAAGGTCTGGTGAAAACTACCGAACAAACAAGATATTCCGGTCGTGTAAATGCGGAAACAAACATTAAATCTTGGTTAAAAGTAGGTACAAATACTTCTTTCAACCACGTAAAAGACGGTATGCCCTCAGATGACGTTTATAACAAAGCTTTATGGGCAAACCCTTTATTGAATTACAACCCATACAAAGATGACGCTACCCGTCACGATAAAGATTATCTGACTCTTTTCTATCGAGCACACTCGGAAGAAAACAATAACGATTACAACCCGTTCAACTCGCTGGAAGTAATACGCGACCGTACTCGTAACCGTATCACATCTTCTAACTTCCTGAACATTAATCCAATTGAAGGCTTGAATATCCGTACTAGCTTTGCTATCGATTATTCTACACAAGCATGGTATGAGTATACTCCTACCGGAATTCAGGAATCTATCCGTGGTAACGAAGGGGACTCAAAAGCCAAACATGAACGTTGGGAATATATGAACTGGCAATGGGATAACTCTATCACATACGACAAAACAATCGGCAAACACCGTATCAACGCTTTGTTTAGCACAAGTACCAGCCGTATTAACACTAACTACACAAAAGCAGAAGGTAGCCGTTTTGCTAGTGATGATCTGACATACAAAGACTTGGCCGGGGCTGCTTTAAAAAATAAGACTTACATTGGTTCCGATTTCACAGGAAAGACATTGGTTTCTTTTGTTGGACGTGCCAACTATGATTATGATAAACGTTATTTTGCTACTGCTACTCTCCGCTATGACGGTTCTTCTAAATTTGCAGACGGAAATCGTTGGGGACTATTCCCCTCTTTCTCATTAGCATGGGAAATGACAAATGAGGCGTTCATGGAAGATCAGAATATCTTTGATCGCTTAAAACTACGTGCTGGTTACGGTGCAGTAGGTAATCAAGACATTGAAGACTTTGTTTATGCCACTCTTTATTATTCAACAATTAATGATGGAATTCCAACCTATTCCGGTACCGGTTTGCGCGGTAATCCTTCCATTTCTTGGGAGAGCCAAAAACAAACTAACATAGGCATTGATATGAGTTTCCTCAACGATCGGCTCAGCGTATCCTTAGACGGATTCTTTATTAAGAACGAAGGTTTGTTACAAAAATACGATTTACCAGGAACATTCGGTTACAACCAAACATGGGGTAATATTGGAGTTGTAGAAAACAAAGGATTTGAGGCTACTATAAACGCTAACATTATTAAGACAAAAGATTTCAACTGGAACCTTAGCGTCAATTACTCAATGGACAAAAATAAAGTAACAGAGCTTTATGAAGGAGCGGATATCCTGAGCAACGAAAATGAACGCGAAAAAAGTGTTTTCCTGAACCAATCGCTTAATAGCATTTACACCTATAAATATGGAGGCATTGCTAACGAATCCAATCGCGAACAGTGGGAAGGTATTACTTATTACGGAAAAACAGTTGGATTAGGGGATATCTATGTACTCGATCTTTCCGGTCCTGACGGCAAACCTGATGGCATTATAGACCAACATGATCGCACAATCGTTGGCAAAAGCGATCCTAAATTCTACGGTGGTTTCTCTACAGATTTCAGTTACAAAGGATTTACACTGAATGCCGTATTCAACTATTCCTACGGAGCCAAAAAAATCAGTCCTTACTATGAATCATTGGCTAGCAGCGTTGGATTAAGTATGGCTACACCCGATTTGAAAGACCGCTGGACACCTGATAATACAGGTGCAAAATTCCCACGTGTCGTAACCAATGCAACAGACTATAACCGTTATTCTCCTTCCGAATCGGATTTCACTTTACAGAATGCTTCTTATTTGAGGTTGGCTACTTTGACGTTAGCATATAACTTCCCTTCAAGCATGTTAGCCAAAGCCAAAATCAGTAATCTCCGGCTATATGTAACCGGTAGTAATCTATTCTGTGCAACGAAATATAAAGGTTTTGATCCTGAAACAGGAGATTGGGGATATCCTCCTACAAAAATGTATGTATTCGGTCTGAACTTTAGTTTTTAACCTTATTAATCCAAGAATCATGAGAATATATAATAATATCAAAAGATTGTCTTTGGCCATATTAGCCTGTGGAGCATTGACATCCTGTTCCGACTTTCTTACAGAAAATTGTCAGAAAGCTTTAACAGAAGAAGAAATCTATACAGATTTAGATTATACAGAACTGAACTTACAAGGTATCTATACTAAATGGCGCGAGTGTTGGAAAGATGAACACTTTTGGATACCTTCTGTCGGCACAGATGAAATACAGAGTGGTGCTTACCAAGCGCTGAAATCAGGTGCAGAACGAGGAGCATTGGACAAATATGATGCAAATCTGAATTCATTGCAAGGTAAAATAGAACAAGAATGGAATCTGCGTTGGGCACAAGTGACCGCTGCTGCCAAAATCATCAGAGTCTTAAATAACGATGACTTAGTAGTAGGAAGTAAAGAAGCTCAATTAGTAGGTGAAGCGAGCTTTATTCGTGGTTTTCTCGATTATGAGCTGGCCATGTATTGGGGACGTATACCGACAATCGATCTTGAGAAAATCTTAAATGGCGAACTGGGATATGGACGGCAATCTTTAGAAGATACATGGAAATTCATAATCGCTGATTTGGAAAGAGCAGCCAAATATACTCCGAAAGAGAATACTCCGGGACGTGCAACCTGTTATGCCGCTTATACAATACTGGGGAAGGCCTATATGTCAGCTCCAATAGAGACTGGATTACGTGACTTTAACAAAGCTAAAGCAGCATTTGAGGAAGTAATAAAAGGTGGATTCCAATTAGTGGATTATGCTGACTTATGGGATTACAAAATCACAAACACGAAAGAATCTATTTGGGAATTGCAGTTTAACGTCACTACTGACTTTAATCAAATTCAATTCCAGATTGGTAGTCGGGCTGTACAAAGCTATTTTGGAGATCAATGCTACTTCTCCGGCTATGACCATGCAGTACCGACTGAATATGCATACTCTGATATAGAAGATGGCGGTCTTTGGGAAGAGGGTGACATCCGTCGCGATGAAAATATTCGTTATAATTTCACATATTATGGTCAGACTCCCGATTTAAAAAATATTTTGTGGGAAGACTTAGGTGATGATCACGATGAGCTGAAGCCACATATCAAAAAATACGAAGACTTTCGTACGGATTCACACTCCGGATTTGATGTAAAAAACATGTGGAAATCAGGAAAGAATATCCCTGTACTCCGCTATGCAGATGTATTGCTGAGCTATGCAGAATGTCTTAATGAATTAGGCCAGACCGCAGAAGCTGTAGCCGAAGTAAATAAGGTACGCGAACGTGCATGGGAATTTGATCTCCCGACCGAAATGAAATGGGACAAAGGCATGTCACAAGAAGATTTCCGGACTAAGATCATGGATGAGCGCATGCGTGAACTATTCGGAGAGAAGTGGCGTAAAATAGACTTATTACGTACCGGCAAATTCGTTGAACTGACCAAAGAGCGCAATAAATGGACGAAAATGAACGGAACAATTGACCAGCACAACATCTACTGGCCTATCCCTGATTCAGAAATAAAATTAAATCCGGATATTACGGATGATGATCAGAACGAAGGATACAGATAACGATTAAACAACTTAAAACTAACCTAACCGCTTCCTTCCCTTCAGTTTACAACTGAATGAGGAAGCGGTTACAAATAAGAAACAATAACCTGATAAAAATACTACAACCATGAGATCAAACAAACTAAAAACATCCCTTGCCGGGATGGCATTACTTGCCGCTATCGGAGCATCGGCACAAACTGCTCCTTCTTACTCTGCCATCGAACTACCTTGTAGCAACAAGCTATTCCACGGAAACTTCGTATGGATGGATCATAACATGGATGGCAAAATGGATATGGCAGTCAAAGGACGTGACCTGAACGACAATTGGACCATCAAAGCCGCATTACTTCGCAACAGGGGTAATGATTTCGAATCGGAAGACCTGAGCGCAAAGATCGAACTCAATGAAACCTGGGACAAAGTACTTGCACCTATTGATTATAACAACGATGGATATGTGGACTTGCTCTATGCCGGTTATGGAGAAGCCAAACTATATAAAAACACGAAAGGAAATAGCTTCAAAGTAGTTTCCAACTTCCAAATAGAAGATATGGACAATGAAGAAGAGGCATTGTACACCGGGTTCATCGCTATAGCCGATTACGATAATGACGGATACCAAGATATCGCAACTTTCGATAAAGAACGCCGCATCGTACTCTATCACAACAACAATGGTGACGGAACTTTTAGCAAAGCAGACAATGCCCTCGATGGAGAAAGCTTTCCGACATTAGGTAGCGGATCATTAGCATGGGGCGATTATGACAATGACGGACGACCAGACCTGATAGCCACAGGTTGGGGAAATGATGCCACTTATTCCGTACTCTATCATAACTTAGGTAACGGTAAATTCGAAAAGATCGCGATCGACCAAAGCGAAGGTGGCATCGTAAGCGGTACGCAAAAAGGACAGATCACATGGGTGGATATCAATGGAGATGGACACCAAGATCTTTTCTACAGTGGCGAAACTTATATCGGGGGAAACTGGGATAAGAGTTGTGCCATCTACCTGAACACAGGAGATACCGCTGTTCCCTTCCGAAAGATGGAAGCAGATCTTCCTAAAGTACAGAAAAGCGGTGTAGACTGGGCAGATGTGAATGGCGACGGAAAAATGGATCTTGTTTATGCCGGGAACGGTGACAATGACGCATCTATGACTATATTCGTACTAAACAAAGACAATAATACATTCGATATCAAAACCGATGTTGTCATGGGCTTCAGAAGCGGTGCCGTCGTCGGGCTGTATGACTATGACAATGATGGTTTCGTCGACATGGCAGCTATGGGATATAATGATCCGGCTACATTCGGTATTTACCACAATGGCGGCAATACTGCCAAGAACACCGCTCCGGCCTCACCGACTGGGCTCAAAGCCACTGCTGGTGATAATAACGTCACTTTCAGTTGGTCTGCAGGAAGCGATACACAGACTCCGGTATCAGCTTTACGTTACAACCTTGTGATTAAGCTGAAAAACGACCAGATCATTTCACTTGTGCCAGCCAATCTGTCAACCGGTGCATTAAGTCTGGGCGATTGCAACAATGCACTGACTTCTTTGTCATACACATTGAACATTCCGGCTGCCGATATCGAAGAATGGGGAGTACAAACCATCGATCAAGGTAAACTGGGAAGCACTTTCGCCACTTCCAAAGAGATCGGCACAGGCATCGGCCAACTCGAAGCGGACAAAGACAATCTGATCAAGGTTACTGACGGAAAAATTTATCTTCAGTCAGACGAAGCAGCTATAATCACCGTTTATAACAGCGTAGGACAGGCAATAGCCACCGAGACCGTGCAACCGGGCAATTATATGAATTCAGTTTTCAATAGGAATATATACATCGTACAAGTTCGTACAGCAAATTACCAAGAAACTATTAAAGTAACCATCGAATGAGAAAGAACTTTTTAAAAAGAAATCTATGTTGCCTTATCAGCAGTTTGTGCCTCACGGCACATACTGCCGTTGCAGGCGATCTCGACATCAGTTACGGAAAGTGGCAAATCACATTTGACGAAAGCAGCAAGACCGTGACTTATGTTTATCAGGATCTGACTCTCCTGAAAAAAGTCTTCGTACAGGCAGTCAATGCCAACGGAGAAGAACTGAAAAGTAACGATTATCCCAACGCTACCCTCAAAAAGGAAAGTATATCCGATGTTTTCGGTGACGGAGAAAAATATACTTATATCTATTCCGGTCTTTCTGGAAAAGAATCACTAGAACAGGTTTTCTACTTTTATCCATCACAGGATTACTTGCTGACAGAAGCTTTTCTGGTATCCGACCAACAGAGCAGCTGCAACTGGATTGCTCCTATCATGACCAAGACCAGCAGTACTTTCCTTCCCGCTGAAGGAGATAATCGGCTACTTTACGTGCCATTCGACAATGACAGCTTCCGTGGTTATTCTGCCAATCCTTGGGGAATCAGTTCCACCTCTTGCGAAGTAACTGCCATTTACGATGTCATCAGCCGCCAAGGGTTGTGCTTAGGTTCTATAGAACATGATAACTGGAAAACAGGTATCAATTACGGCAGTTCAAGCACCAACCGCTTAAGAAGCCTTGAAGTGTTCGGTGGATTGGTAGATGCCAACACAAACGACGTTCGTCCGGAAAAAGGTCCCGCCATCTATCATCACGGAAGTCTGAAAGGGAAACGCATCAAATCTCCTAAAATCCTTGTAGGTTACTTCAACGATTGGCGCAAAGGTCTTGAAACAATCGGTGAAGCAACGGCTCTTGTCACTCCTCCGCTGTCCTGGCAGAAAGGTACCATCTTTGCATGGCAGAGCTGGGGCGGTATGGCTGAGAAAGTGAACTATGAAGGTGCCATCGATGTATCCGATTATTTCAAATCCACACTTCAACCACAGAACTTCCACAATGAAAATGGAAAAGTATACATGGTACTCGATTCTTACTGGGACAACTTTAGCGAACAGCAACTGAAAGACTTCGTAAAACATTGCGAAGCTAACGGGCAGATTCCGGGTATCTACTGGACACCATTCTCCTTCTGGGGAAGTGCAACGGACGATTGGGACGTGGAAGGTACCAACGGAAAATACAAATACAGTGACATCATCATCACCGCCGGAGGAGAACGCCGTAAGATCGAATCGTACGCACTCGACCCGACACATCCGGGTACACTGGCACGCATAGACTATCAGGTGAAACGTTTTAAAGACTGGGGATTCAAGTACGTAAAGATCGACTTCATCAACAACGGTACGTTGGAAGCCGACAAGTTCTACAATCCCGATATCACAACCGGTATACAAGCGTATAACTATGGTATGCAATATTTTGTAGATGCTTGTGGGGAAGATATGTTCATCGACCTTTCCATCGCTCCCATTTTCCCGTCACAATACGGACACGCTCGACGCATCTCTTGTGATGCATGGGGTACCATTGACAATAGCCAGTATATGCTCAACAGCCTGACATTCGGCTGGTGGTTAGATCGTGTATATCCCTACAACGACCCTGATCATCTAGTATTCAAAGACTGCTCGGAAGGAGCCAACCGAATCCGCCTGACTACAGGAGCTATGACCGGTACGATGTTATTAGGTGACAACTTCAGCCTGAAAGGATCATTCCCCGGTACGCAAACCTTGCGTACACAGGCAGAAAAAGTAGCGACTAATGCCGACATCAATGCTGTGGCACAATTAGGACGTTCATTCAGTCCGGTTGAAGGAAACATGTCTGTCAACTTCAGTCACTTCGACAACAATTACGGTGTAGACAAGATCTACATGCTCGATACCAAAAATGCTTTCTATCTGGTAGTATTCAATTATGACACATCGAAAACAGCAACCGAAACCGTTAGTTTGTCACGCCTGGGACTAAACGAAGCCGATGTGAAACACATCACAGAGTTATGGACAGGCGAAAGTATAAACTTGGACGATGGAAACCTGAAGTGTACAGTCCCTGCAGGAGATGTCCGATTATATAGATTGGAAAAAGAGGGTTGGTCGACCGGAATCGTTACTGAAACGGACTCCGGTACGGATTCTTTTAATATGTTTATTAGTAATGGGAGCTTGGTTATGCAGGCTCCCAAACCTGTTTACAGTGCATCCGTTTATTCCATTGACGGACGCTTGCATACCACCCAGGTCTTCAGCGGTTCTCAGCATGAAGAGACCTTGGACATCAACGCGCTACCTGAAGGGTTCTATATCCTGAAAGCAACGCTGACTTCGAAACAGACAATAAGCAAGAAATTTGTGAAATAAGACAGCACAAGCCAAAATGTCAAACTGACACTTTGTATTTTCTGCACGAGCGCAGCGGATGTATTTACGACCCAAACCTTGTCTGGTGGAAAAGAACGGATTATAAAGCAATCTGGATTTTCCACTTCGAAAGCAAATATAGGAGGATGGATTGCACAGTATGCAATTCATCCTTTTCTTCTTTCTGTAAGTATCGGTTTAAAGATTCCCATCTATCTTTCTGTTAGACAAAAAGCATCCACCGGAAATGAAGAGATAGAAAAGACTATTTTACTCGTTGACAATAGCTATCCAACACAGTAGCAATAGCCATTTAACACAGTGGCAATTGCTATCTGACACGTTAGCAATAGCTATCCAACACAGTAACAACAGTAATCTGACAAAATAAATATTGAATTTCGACTTAGCAAGTATAAAACATCTTCCTTATAAGGCCAGTCCAGTGAAACGTCAAAGCTAAAAGAAGCAACATAAGTATACATTTTGCCAATAAAATATCTAAAAGCGGTACATTATAGCACTTCATAAATTCCCCAATTTCCTCCTTTGCCTTTCTCTTCCAACGTATGCATTTTCTCTCCTCTCCTCTTCCCCCTTCTTTCTTCGTTCTCAATTCTATAAAAATATCATCCCCCCTGAGCATTTCCGAATATAAAACGTTATATTTGTATCGTATAGAGATTTAATACTGTCCATTATGAGTTCAAATTTGATACGTTTTGACTGGGCGATGAAACGCCTGCTGCGCGATAAGAGCAATTATGTCGTGCTGGAAGGATTCCTTTCTACCTTATTGGGAGAGGACTTGAAAATATGTAAATTCCTTGAAAGTGAAGGTAACCAGACGGATGCACATGATAAGTTCAACCGCGTAGACCTACTGGCAGAAGACACGAAAGGTGAGTTGCTTATCATCGAAGTACAGAACAATCGTGAATTGGATTATTTCCACCGCATGCTATATGGAGTTTCGAAAGCGATCACCGAGTACATAGGGCTTGGAGATGAATATAGCAATGTACGCAAAGTATATTCTGTCAACATAGTCTATTTTGACCTCGGGCAAGGCAAAGATTACGTTTACCATGGGAAAACAGTATTCCAAGGGATGCACGAACCGGAAGACATATTACAGTTATCCATTCACCAACGGGAGATGTTCGTGGGCAAAGAAGCCGGAGACGTTTTTCCGGAATACTACGTACTGCGTGTCAATGAGTTCGACAAAGTAGCCCGTACTCCGCTGGACGAATGGATACAGTTCCTAAAAACGGGGGAAATAGAAAAGACTGCAACAGCCAAAGGATTGCCCGAAGCCCGAGAACGGTTGCGGATAGATGCATTGGATGATACGGAGAAACAAGCTTATTACAGAGATATGGAAGCGATACGTTATCAAAAAAGCGTTATTTTTACCGGATGGTATGAAGGTCGGGCAGATGGCTTGGCAGAAGGAAGAGCAGAAGGGAAAGCGGAAGGGAAAGCCGAAGGACTCGCTGAAGGACTCGCTGAAGGACTCGCTGAAGGAAAGGTAGAAGGACTTCGCCAAACCGCCTTCAACATGAAAAAACAAGGACTTCCGGTCTCTGTCATTAGCCAATGTACTGGACTGACGGAAGAAGAAATAGCAAACCTGTAAACAACCCAGATATATAAACAACAAGAGGATATTACTCATTTAAAGTAATATCCTCTTAATTTTAGTGCCATATTAAGAACGACAGTTTGCAACAGGAATCCCCCCATCGTCCCTGCTTTTAAAAACATCATTTATTATCGTTCGACCCTGCAATTTCCACAACATCTCCTTTCTTCAAAGAAAGACGGAAACAGTTGCTCACATCCGGACGTATTGTTTGGACCTCACCGTTGATACGGAGCGTATAACGTCCTCCATCTACCAGCTGCAGGCGAAAGTCTGCAGGAACAGTAGCACGTAAGAGACCACTTTCCAAACGTCCTTCCTTCCAACAAGCATCTACTACGAGGCCACCACGGGCACATAGTCCCTTATACGAACCTTCCTTCCACTCAATAGGCAGTGCAGGTAACAAGCGAATGCAATCGTCATGGCTCTGCAGCAACATTTCTGCAATTCCCGCAGCACCGGCAGCATTACCGTCAAAGATAAAAATATCATAAGGTGCCCCGGCAATACCGGCAGGGGAAATACTTAGAAGATTTTCACGCGTCAGTTCAGTAAGCAACTGGTGTACACTGGCATTCGCAGCTTCTGCATCACGCAGACGAGCATACATGCAAATCATATTGGCACGGCTCCATTCCGTATCTTCCCAATCAGGAGTTGCCAGACGAAGTTCAATCGTACGCCGGGCAGCAGTTGCCAATTCAGGAGTCTCTTCAGGAGTAATCTGAGAGAACGGATAGAGTGAAAGCAAATGGGAGGTATGGCGATGGTTCGGATGAGCCTCTTCATAATCTTCCATCCATTCCTGGACACCTCCATTAGCCCCTATACGTAAAGGAGGAAGCTTCTTCAATGCTTGGCGCAAACTGTCTGCTAAGAGGGGATCAGTATCAAGAATTTCAGTAGAACGTAAACAGGCATTGAATATCTCCTGAGCCAGTACACGGTCTACGGTAGGCATCATCGAAGCACCCAACTCACGCCCTTCGAAGCGAAATGAATTCTCGGGAGAAATACTGGGGCCCGTAAGCAGATAACCAGTGGAAGGATCTTCCACCATATAATCGAGTAGAAAACGGGCATTTCCCTTCAACAGCGGATAAGCCGTCTTAGCCAAATAATCACGGTCGAGTGTATATTCGTATTGTGTCCAAAGATGCGAAGCCATCCAAGAGGAAGCCGTCGGGAAAAGTCCCCATGCGATACTTGTCGAGACAGCAGTATATCCCCACGGATTAGCCGTGGTATGTGCCGTCCATCCCTGACAACCGTAAAGATCACGAGCAGTCTTCGAGCCATGAACCGAAAGGTCACGGATATAATCGAACAGTGGCAAATTGCATTCTGCCAGATTACCAACATTCGCTATCCAGTAATTCTGCTCGGTATTGATATCGAGGTGATAATCATTTGTCCATCCCATGTAGCATGCCAGGTTGTCATTGAAGAAACCTTGCAATGCAACCGGCAACGGAGAGTCCGGTCGTGAAGAAGCAATAAGCAGATAACGGGCATATTGGAAGAATAAAGCAGAGAGTGCAGGATCAGTGCCTCCGGCACGCAACTGTCTCCAACGTTCATCCGTGGGAATATCTTTGTTGTCTACCGTCCCCAGTGAAAGGTTTACACGGGCAAAAAGCGGTGCATAATCAGCGACATGACGCTTCAGCAACTCTTTAAAAGAGTGTTTTCCCGCTTCGGCAAGCGTAGTACGGCATTTCTCCGAATAGTCATATCCGGCAAAAGTCGTATTGCGGAAGTCGGTACGAATATCCGTCAGTAACGTAACTTCCGTAGCTTTGCGGATACGAAGCAATGTATCGGCAGGTTCTACCACACCGTCCTTAGCTTTTACTGTGACACGACCTTCAAATTTAACGCCCCCTTCACCCTGCAATGGAAAGCGCGCATCACCGGTATAAACAAGGTCATTCCCTTCGGTATGTATTTCTGCGTTCCGAAGTAGAGCAAGACTGATATCCATATTCAACGCTTCCGGCCGGCTGGCTGTAACATTCCAGACAATAACCTCGTCAGGGTTAGAGGCAATACACTGACTAGAATAGGTCACATCCCCGCGACGGTATGTAGTGCGACAAACAGCATCCTGTAAGTCCAGTTCCCTACAGTAATCAGTCACAGGATGGCTATCCTCATAGATAAAACGTATTTTCAAGTCACCCATTGGCAGATGCGTTCCGAACGAACGGGAGGTTCCGTTCATCTCCCTGCCTGCTATGTCATTGGCTTCTGCCAGTTTACCTTCAAAAACAAGTTTCCGGAGATGATCCAGTTTCTCACGGCCGAAAGGCCGTTGCTGCGTCTCGTCATATTCTCCTCCCCAAAGGGTAGACTCATTCAACGCCAACTTCTCCTCATCGACTCCCCCATACACCATTGCTCCCAGTCGGCCATTGCCTACGGGCAAAGATTCCATCCATTCATTGGCGGGACGGTCGTACCATAACCTAAATTCATCTCCTGTCTTCGTTTCGCCCTGCGTACATGACACGGTAAGCGTAACCAGACAAAACCCGGCTGCTACCTGAGCCAGCCATTTTCTTTTTCTGTGTTCCATGTTCAATATGTTTTTTAGTGATTGTTCTTTACCCTACAAAGATAGAGAGCAAGCACGAGGCTTTCAGACGCAAATGCGCCGATTACTGAAACAAATACGTCAGTAACAGCGGAATTGCCGTTTTTTGCATTATATTTGCACACACATTTCATCTTACATCTAACATTCGCGATACATGAAAAAGTATTTTTTCCCCCTCTTGCTTATCGCCCTGATAGTTGGTAATCTCCCTCTCAGGGGACAAGGCAATTACTCTTTCACACATATCAACGGAGAAAATGGTCTCTCGGCAAGCAATGTCAAAGTGATTTTGCAGGACAGTTACGGTTTCATGTGGTTCGGCACCAAGAACGGCTTGAACCGGTATGACGGTACCTCCATTCTCCAACTGGATTGTGACGACCTGAAAGCAGGCAAAGGCAACCATAATATCGGTGCTTTATATGAAGACAAAGACCGTAATCTGTGGGTAGGTACCGATCGAGGAATCTACATCTACAACCCGGCAAATGATGTTTTTACTTTCGTCGATAACCGCAGTTCGGATGGTGTTGCACCCGAAAACTGGGTACAGGAAATCATCGGTGACTCTAATGGAAACATCTGGGTACTGATTCCTGATCAAGGATTATTCCGCTTCTACGATGAAAAAATGGATTATTACCCCATAACCGATAAAAGCAATCTCAAGACCGAGACTCCGACTTGCATCTGCAAAAGTCCTCAAGGAGACATCTGGCTAGGCAGTTCCGGAGTGGGATTATTCTGTTACAACCCCCGTACCAACCAGTTCGAACAACGATTAACAGACGCCAACGGACAATCACTGGCGAGTATGTCCATCACAAGTATCTGCTTTCAAGGCGATCAGTTAATCATTGCCATGCAGGATGGAGAGCTGCAAAAATATGATCCCCGTTCCAACCGGATAAGCAAGATCCTTTTCACACCCGAAGAGCAGACCTATCTGCGTGACATAGTGTGTATCGGTGACGAAATTTGGGTAGGAACCCATCACGGGTTGTTCATCATTAATGAAAAGAAGCAGCAAGTCGAACACCTGAAAGAAGACCTTATGCGCTCGTTCAGCCTCTCCGACAATACCATTTATTACATTTACCGTGATCATGAAGGAGGCATGTGGATAGGTACCATGTTCGGTGGGGTAAACTATTTGCCTCGTCATCAAATGGCATTCGAGAAATACGTACCGGGCAGTGATGCAAACTCGCTCAACAGTAAACGAATCCGCGGGTTGGCGGAAGATGCCAACGGAAATATCTGGGTAGGTACGGAAAACTCCGGCATTAACATTCTAAATCCGCGTACGGGAAAAGTTAGGCACGCCCTTCATTCCAACCCCAAGCATCAAGTCACACTTTGCATGAAAAGCTTCGGAGGAGACATCTATACAGGATTTTTTAAACAAGGGGTCGATAGGTTCACCCTGCCTGGCGAACAGGTACAAAACATTTGCAACCCGGTTGAAGGTACTGACAACAGTGTCTATTCTTTCTTTCAAGACAGCAAGGGGCAACAATGGGTCGGATTCGGTTGGGGACTGTATGTAAAGCAACCCGGAGAACAACAATATAAACGCATCGACAACACAGGTTTCGACTGGATATTCGACATTATGGAAGCCCGTGACGGTACTATCTGGCTGGCATCCATGGGCAACGGCATCTGGAAACACGACCCGGAAAAGAATACTTTCCGCAACTATAGCTACGTGGAAGGAGAGCCGAACGGCCTTACCTCCAACTCTATCAGTTCCATCATGCAGGACAGCAAAGGCAACGTCTGGTTCTCAACCGACCGTGGCGGCATCTGCCGATATAATGAGAAAGAGGATAACTTTACCTCATTCGGTACGCGCGAAGGATTGCCGGATGACGTGGCTTACAACATACTTGAAGACGAACGAGGTAATCTCTGGTTCGGAACCAACAAAGGCTTAGTCCGTTTTAATCCTGCGGACGGCAACATTCGTGTCTTCACCACCAAAGACGGATTGCTAGGCAACCAGTTCAATTACCATTCAGCTTTAAAAGCCAGTGACGGACGTTTCTATTTCGGAGGAATAGACGGACTCATCGCTTTCGATCCCAATGTAGAAGAGGAGAGCCGCGACCTGCCCCCTATCTACATCTCCCGTTTCAGTATATATAATAAGGAAGTAACTGTACATTCACCGGATTCTCCGTTAAAGCAATGTATCACACATACAGATAAGATTACCTTGCCTTATGACCAGGCCAATCTCAGTTTCGACGTTGCTTTGCTGAGTTACGCAACCACGGAAACCAATGAATACAGTTATCGGATGGACCCTATCGATAAAGACTGGATTCCGGCAGCAAGCAGCCAGAACATCTCTTACGCCAAACTCCCACCGGGGGATTACACCTTCCGCGTACGTGCCACTCATAATGGCGCTCCGGGTAAACAGGCCAGCCGCTCACTGTCCATCGTAATTCTCCCACCCTGGTGGCAATCTACAATAGCGTACATTGTCTATGTTTTGATTATTACCCTCATCTTGGCCGGATGGTTCCTATGGTACAAACGACGCAAGGAAAAGGAGATGCACGAACAACAAAAACTCTTTGCCATAGAGAAAGAAAAAGAACTTTACGAATCGAAGGTAGAATTCTTCACGGAGATAGCTCATGAGATACGTACTCCGCTGACATTGATCAACAGCCCTTTGGAAGCTATTGAGGAGATCGGAGTGCAAGACTCACGTATCAAGAAATACCTTCGGGTAATGGGACAAAACACGAAACGCTTATTAGAACTGACTACTCAATTGCTCGACTTTCAGAAAATAGGTGCCAACAAACTGACCATGAAGTTCGAAAGCGTAGACATCACTGCCATGCTTGAAGAGATTATGGATCGTTTCGAAGCTGCCATCACACTAAATAAAAAGGAGTTGCTACGCAATCTACCGGAAGAAGATATCTGGGCGGCAGTAGACAAAGAAGCGATAACCAAAATCATGAGCAACCTTTTAAACAACGCCTTGAAGTATGCCCGGCAGTCTATACTGGTTGAACTCAGTAAAGACAATGAATCCTTCACCATCCGGGTAACCAGCGATGGAGAGAAAATATCTCCGGAAACAGGGTGTCGCATATTCGAACCTTTCTACCAAATAGATAAAAAAGAAGGAGGCAGCAACGGATTCGGCATCGGCCTGCCTCTGGCACGTTCATTGGCGGCACTACATAAAGGAACACTTACGCTAGACGAATCAGTCGGTCAGGAAGGCAATTCATTTGTACTGAACATACCACTTAACAAAGAGGGTATCCAGCTGGACAATCAATTGAAACTCGAAAAAGACGGCATCGTATTGGAAGAGGAAACGGCTGTATCAGGGAACCTTCGCAGCTATACACTGCTTTTAGTAGAAGATAATGAAGCCATGTGCGACTTTATCAGCGAACGCCTGCGCGAATCTTTCACCGTAGAGACCGCTCCGAATGGAGAAAAGGCTCTCGAAATTTTACGTAGCAATCATATCGACCTAATCATCTCGGATATCATGATGCCGGTGATGAATGGATATGAGCTGTGTCGTGCCGTGAAATCCGATCTCGATCTGTCACATATCCCCGTTATTTTCCTTACGGCAAAGAACGACTTGAACAGCAAAATCAACGGATTGAAGCAGGGAGCCGAAGCCTATGTCGAGAAACCTTTCTCGTTCAACTACCTGAAAGAGCAAGTGCTTTCACTGCTTGACAACCGCAGGCGTGAACGCGAAGCATTCTCCAAACGGCCGTTCTTCACAGTAGACAACATGCAGATGAATAAATCCGATGAGGAATTCATGAACAAGGTGATCGGCATCATCGAAGAGAACATTACCGACGACAACTTCGGAGTGGAACGTATGGCGGAAATATTATGCATGAGCCGTTCAAGCCTGCTGCGCAAGATCAAAACACTGTTCAACTTATCCCCTGTCGACTTCATCCGCCTTATCAAATTGAAAAAAGCGGCCGAGCTGATACAGGAAGGAAAGCACCGGATCGGTGATATCTGCTATCTGGTAGGTATCAACTCATCTTCTTATTTCAGTAAAATCTTCCTCAAACAATTCGGAATGACCCCGAAAGATTTTGAGAAACAATGTCAGAATGGGGCACAAATCATACTGACTACAAAAAAGGAGGAAGGAAAAACACTTTAAAGAAGCAATATGGATGATGCAAAAAAAGCATACTGATGCGTCAAAGGCTGCCTGTGGGCAGCCTTTGCTGTAAACGCGCTATTTTATGAATGATTTATCTGCAACTATAAAAGACACATTCGCTATCTTTGTGCAATAAATGAAAACCCCAAATAGAATAGTATGAATAAATACAAGTTAACCCTTTTAGCCTTATGCCTCGCTTTGGTCTGCCAGGCTAAAGTGACGCTGCCATCCTTTTTTACAGATCGGATGGTCATTCAACAAAACAGTATTTTAACTCTGCCCGGACATGCTCGTCCCGGTCGCACTGTAACAGCAATTGCCAGTTGGAACGACCAAAAGTTCACGACAAAAGCTGCCGCTGACGGTTCTTTCCGTCTTGAAATACCGACACCCGCTGCAGGCGGCCCTTATACACTTACAATCTCCGATGGTGAAAAGCTTACCTTGTCCCAAATACTATCCGGTGAAGTGTGGTTCTGTTCCGGTCAGTCGAACATGGAAATGCCGGTAGCCGGCTGGGGAAAAGTGATGAACTACGAACAGGAGATTGCTGCCGCTGACTATCCATCCATACGCCTCCTGCAAATCAAGAAAGCAACCGCTTTCTCACCGGCAGAAGATGCAAAGGTAAACATGGGAGGATGGCAACCTTGCAGTCCGGGCACCATACCCGAATTTTCATCGGTAGCTTATTTTTACGCCCGCGCTCTATGGAAAGAATTAAACGTACCCATCGGTGTCATCGACTGCACATGGGGAGGTACTCCAGCTGAAGCATGGACAAGCATCGAAACATTGAAACAAGTAATGGGATTCCAAAAAGAGACCGACAAACTGAAACAGTTTGATTATGACCGGTCAAAGCTTATAACAGCCTATCAGGAAGAAATGAACGAATGGCAACAACAGCTTTCCAAACAGGATACCGGACTCGACAACGGTACTCCGTGTTGGACAGCTTCCGAACAGAACGGCAAGGAATGGAAAACAATGAATCTGCCGGGCTATTGGGAAGGACGGGGATTAAGAGGAGTAGACGGAGTGGTCTGGTTCCAGCACTCTTTTGAGATTCCCGCAGAATGGACAGGAAAAGAAATCACGCTCAGTCTGGCAATGATCGATGACGAAGATATCACTTATTACAACGGCAAAGAGATTGCCCGTGGTCAAGGCTATGCTACGCCCCGTCATTATACAATACCGGCAAAAGATGTGAAAGCCGGCAAAGGCATCATTACCGTTCGGGTGTCGGACTTCGGCGGCGAAGGCGGTATTCATGGAAAACCGGAAGAGATGTATGCCGAAGCAAACGGACAAAAGATTTCATTAGCCGGAGATTGGAAATACCGGGTCGGGGTTACTTTAAGTGATCTGCCTCCTGCACCGCAATCACCGGAAAGTTCCAGCTATCCCACCGTACTTTACAATGCAATGGTACACCCGCTTACCATATTCCCTATCAAAGGGGTAATCTGGTATCAGGGCGAAGCCAACGTGGGACGCCACGAACAATATGCGCTTCTGTTCCAATCCCTCATTACCGACTGGCGCAAACAGTGGAAGAGCGATTTTCCTTTCTACTTCGTACAATTGGCCAATTATCTGGAACCCGTCCAAGTACAACCCGATTCGCAATGGGCTGCACTCCGGGAAGCACAAGCCCATGCACTTCATATGGATAATACCGGTATGGCTGTCATTATCGATATAGGTGAAGCCGGAGACATTCATCCAAAGAATAAACAAGAGGTCGGACGTCGTCTCTCTTTATTATCACTGGTGCACACCTACGGTAAAGATTATACCGCTGAAGCTCCAGCTGTCAAAAGTTTCCGTATCTCAGACGGTAAATTGGAACTGACCTTCGATGCAGATGTAAAAATAGGGAGCTATTCCGTGTATGCCGGTAGCGAACCCGCAAAAAGTGCTTCTGATGTTTTGAAAGGATTTATACTTGCAGGCCCCGATGGCGTATTCCACCCAGCAGTCGCCTCACAGCGTGACTCCCGTACAATCGTCCTGACATCACCGGAAATTGAAATTCCAATAGCTGCCCGTTATGATTGGGCGGATTGTCCGGACGGAAACCTTTACGGGAACAACGGATTACCGGTAGCTCCTTTCCGTACAGACGGAAAATAATCATCGGGAAAGTAAGATTGTCCATATCATTAGTAATATCCTCTATTCCCGGAACGGGAAAAAGCGAGTTACTTTGCAGACAATACATATGACCTGTAAAACACATAGAATATAATCAATAAAATATTCATAAACATTAATATAACTATACCATGAACGTAAAAGCTATTTTACTGGCAGGACTTTTCTGCCTCTCCGGCATAGTACATGCCGCCGACAAACCAGTAATACGTATTGAGACCGGAAACACCAGCCTCATCTACCGCGTAGGTGACAACGGTCGTCTTTACCAGTCCTACCTGGGCAAACGCCTCAACTATGAGGCAGATATCGATCACCTGCCTCTGGGTACAGAAGCCTATCTGACACACGGCATGGAAGACTACTTCGAGCCCGCACTGCATATGGTGCATAATGACGGTAATCCTTCCACACTTTTAAAGTATGATACACATACCAGCCAGAAACTGTCTGATGGTTCGAACGAGACCGTAATCACCCTGAGCGACGCCCAGTACCCCGTAACCGTCAAGTTGCACTACATTGCTTTTCCGGAGGAAAATATCATCAAGACCTTTACGGAAATCAGCCACCGGGAAAAGAAGCCCGTCACACTGCAAAAGTACGCTTCATCCCTGTTGCACCTTAACCGTGGCAAATACTTCCTCACTGAATTCGCAGGCGACTGGGCACACGAAGCCAACATTACCGAACGCGAACTGGCTTTCGGCAAGAAAGTGATCGACACGAAACTGGGCGCACGCGCTAATATGTTCGTTTCTCCTTTCTTCCAATTGTCCGTTGACAATCCATCGGAAGAGAACACCGGTGAAGTGATCGTAGGTACACTCGGCTGGACGGGAAACTTCCGGTTTACTTTTGAAGTGGACAATCTGAACCATCTGCGTATCCTGAGCGGCATCAATCCGTATGCATCAGAATACAACCTGCCAGCCGGAGAAGTATTCCGCACTCCGGATTTTTACTTCACTTACAGCCTGAACGGTAAAGGACAGGCAAGCCGTAACTTCCACGACTGGGCAAGACGCTATCAAGTGAAAGACGGAAACGAAACCCGCATGACTTTGCTTAACAACTGGGAAGCCACCTACTTTGACTTTAACGAAGACAAACTGATCGGTCTGATCGGTGAAGCAAAGCACTTAGGTGTAGACATGTTCCTGCTTGACGATGGCTGGTTTGCCAACAAATATCCCCGTAGCAGCGACCATCAGGGATTGGGAGACTGGACAGAGACTGCCGACAAACTGCCTAACGGTATCGGCCGCCTGACCGCAGAAGCCCAAAAACAAGGCGTCAAGTTCGGTATCTGGATCGAACCGGAGATGGTAAACCCGAAGAGTGAACTCTACGAAAAGCATAAAGACTGGGTGATCCACCTGCCTAACCGTGATGAATACTACTTCCGTAACCAAATGGTTCTTGACCTGAGCAATCCGGCAGTACAGGATCATGTATTCGGTGTAGTCGACCAGCTCATGACTAAATACCCGGATATCGCTTTCTTCAAATGGGATTGCAACAGCCCTATCACTAATATTTATTCTTCTTACCTGAAAGGAAAACAAACACATCTATATATAGACTATGTAAAAGGACTCTACAAAGTCCTGGACCGTGTAAAAGCAAAATATCCAAACCTGCCGATGATGCTCTGTGCAGGTGGTAGCGGACGTTCGGATTACGAAGCATTGAAGTATTTCACTGAGTTCTGGCCGAGCGACAATACCGACCCGATCGAACGCTTATTCATCCAGTGGGGCTTCTCACAGGTATTCCCCAGCAAAACGCTTTGTGCCCATGTCACTACATGGAACAAGAAAGCCAATGTCAAGTTCCGTACGGAAGTAGCCATGATGGGTAAACTGGGCTTCGATATCAAGTTGGACGACCTGACCGATGACGAGCAAGCTTATTGCCGCCAAGCCATACAGGAGTACAACCGTTTGAAACCGGTAGTTCTAGAAGGCGATCTCTTCCGTCTTGTTTCACCCTACGAAGGAAACCACACCTCCTCCATGTATGTCGATAAGGCAAAGAATAAAGCAGTCGTGTTCGCTTTCGACATCCACCCGCGCTATGGTGAGCATATCCTTCCGGTACGCCTTCAGGGATTGGATGCCAACAAAATGTATCATGTAAAAGAGATCAACCTCATGCCCGGTGCAGGTGCTTCCATGGGTGGCAACGATCAGAACTATTCCGGAGAATACCTGATGACAGTCGGACTCGGACTTTTCACCGGACAGGATTTGAGCAGCCGGGTTATCGAAGTAACCGCTTTGTAAGGGAAGACTTTGAATTAATTACCCTACAGGCATCATAGAACAGAAAACATTCATGAAAATAGCTTTCATTTTAGTGTGTACCCTTGCACTTGCCTTCACCGGCAGTGCAAGGGCCACTGATTTCACACAGTACGTCAACCCATTTATCGGGACAGGTGCCGTTCACGGTGGCCTCTCCGGAAATAATTATCCGGGAGCTACGGTGCCCTTCGGCATGGTTCAACTCAGCCCCGATACCCGCGAAGCTCCCGACTGGGCACAAGCTTCAGGATATGATTACAATGACACCACCATCTATGGTTTCAGCCACACCCGTCTTAGTGGGACAGGGGCATCGGATCTGATCGATCTGTTGCTGATGCCGACAACCGGCAACCGCACTTCTTCTACTTTCTCGCACGAACGGGAAGAAGCACATCCGGGCTATTACCAGGTATTTCTGAAGGACGAAGGTATCAATGCCGAACTCACGGCAACCACCCGGACAGGTATACACCGCTATACCTATCCAGAAACCAAGGACGCAGAGCTGATCATCGATTTGGATCACTCCGCCAACAAAGAAAGCTGGAACCGAAAGATCATCCATTCGCAAATCCGCCTGATAAACGACCGAACAATAGAAGGATACCGCATTATCACCGGCTGGGCAAAATTACGCAAAGTATACTTTCATATTGAATTCTCCACTCCCATCGTTTCGGCAACCTTAAGAGACGGTGACCGACGGTACGAAAATGCTCCTCTGATAAACGGAACCGATCTGCACGCACTGCTCCGCTTCGGTAAACTCAACGGACAGCCTTTAATATGCAAAGTTGCACTTTCCCCCGTATCAAAAGCCAACGCACAATTGAATATGGAGCAAGAAGCCGGACATTGGGAATTCGACCGTTTTGTAACAGATGCCAATACCTGTTGGGAAAAGGAACTAAGCAAGATTAAAGCCGATGGCAGTGAGTTGCAAAAAGAACTCTTCTACACGGCACTCTATCATACGATGCTCCAACCTAATACCTTCTCCGATGTCAACGGAGAATACATGACAGCCGACTATACCGTGGGAAAACTACCCGGAGGAGAAACGCATTATACCACTTTCTCCCTTTGGGATACCTTCCGCGGAGCGCATCCGCTTTATACACTGATTACGCCCGAACGTGTTCCCGATTTTGTTAAAAGCATGATACGCCAATACGACAGTTACGGGTATCTACCTATCTGGCAACTTTGGGGGCAGGATAATTACTGCATGATCGGGAACCATTCCATTCCGGTAATCGTAGACGCAGTATTGAAAGGTGTACCGGATATCGATGTTGAAAAAGCATACGAAGCTGTCCGGAACAGTTCACTGACTTCACACCCCAACTCTCCGTTCCACGTATGGGAAAAGTACGGCTACATGCCCGAGAATATACAAACCCAATCGGTCTCCATTACTTTGGAACAGGCCTATGATGATTGGTGTACAGCCCGGCTCGCAAAGAAATTAGGCAAAGAGGAAGACCATCAGCACTTCACCCACCGCTCCGGATTCTACCGGAATCTATACAACAGTGACACCCACTTCTTCCAGCCCAAAAACGACAAAGGAGAATGGATAGAACCTTTCGACCCTTACAAATACGGAGCCAATGGTGGTTATCCGTTTACTGAAGGAAATGCCTGGCAATATTACTGGTATGTCCCGCAGGACATACCGGCCTTAATAGAGTTGACCGGTGGCTCGAAGGCATTCGAACAGAAACTAGACACGTTCTTTACCTCCCGCCATCAAAGCGGAGAGCTGAATGACAACGCTTCCGGCTTTGTAGGTCAGTATGCACATGGCAATGAGCCGAGTCATCATGTGGCTTATCTCTACAATTATGCCGGTCGCCCGGAGAAGACACAAAAGTACGTACATCACATCTTGACCGAGCTTTACAATAACACTTCGTCCGGTTACGCTGGTAACGATGATTGTGGTGAAATGTCCGCTTGGTACGTATTCTCAGCGATGGGATTTTATCCGGTCAATCCCGCAAGCGGAGAATATGTCATCGGTACCCCCGCTTTCAATCATTGTACATTGAATCTATCGAACGGCAAAGAATTCCATATTGAAGCACCCCGCAAATCCCCCAGCGAATTCTATGTCCGCTCCATTCAATTGAACGGACAACCTCTAAAAGGTTTCATACTTACACATAAAGATATAGTAAAAGGGGGAACTATGGTGTTTAAGATGAAAAAGTAAATTCGCCTCAATAGAACTGATAGTACAATTTACCCTCCTTACAGATTTAGTCTGTAAGGAGGGTAATTATATCGGATGAATCTTTATTAGTATTCAATTCCTTTCACAGTACGCTCCACGAAAGAGACTATTTCTTCTTAGAGGCACGTGGCTTCTTCGGAGTAGCTGCCTTTTCACTTTGCAACTTAACGATATCAAGACAAGTCTTTAAATTCAAGTCTTGCGGCACTACATCTTTTGGAATCTTGTAGTTACTACCCTTATAGGCAATGTAAGGGCCATATCTTCCGTTCAGAATTTCCAGTTCCGGTTCTTCAGCAAACTGCTTGATGTGCCGTTTCGCTTCTGCCTCGCGTTTGTTATTGATTATTTCGATGCACTCCTCCAATGACACTTCCATCGGATCGACTCCTTTAGGAAGAGAATTGAAAGTATCATTATGACGGATATAAGGACCAAAACGTCCCGAACCGATCGTTACCGGCTTCCCTTCATACTCACCAACGGTGCGTGGCAGCTTAAACAGTCCGAGTGCTTCCTCCAAAGTGATGGTTTCCATGGAATAGCCTTTCTCCAGTCTGGCAAACCGAGGCTTGTCTTCAGAGTCGGTACTACCGATCTGCACCACCGGGCCGAAACGTCCGATCTTCACGGATACCACCTTACCCGTTTTTGGCTCTTCGCCCAAGATACGTTCACCGACTTTATGCTCCGTTTTTGTAGCCAAAGTTGTCTCCACCGAAGGATGGAAGCCTTTGTAGAAGTTCTTCATGATGGTTGTCCATTGCTGGTCGCCATCGGCAACTTCATCAAACTTCTTTTCAATGTCAGCGGTAAAGTTATAATCCAGTATCTTCGAGAAATATTCATTCAGGAAGTCATTGACCACCGTTCCGATATCCGTCGGCAGAAGTTTCGACTTCTCGGCTCCTACTACCTCGGTATGAGTCTCGTCACTGATAGCCTTATCCTTCAGTGTCAGTTTATTGAAAGAACGTTCTTCACCCGGTTTATCCCCCTTCTCCACATATTCGCGTTGCTGAATGGTAGAGATGGTCGGAGCATAGGTAGAAGGACGGCCTATGCCGAGTTCCTCCAGTTTACGCACCAAACTGGCTTCTGTATAACGTGACGGACGTTGAGTGAAACGCTCGGTAGCTACAATATCGGTATAATCGAGAACTTGTCCCTTCTTTAACGGGGGAAGCAAGCGGCTTTCGTCTTCCTGTTCATTATCGTCATCATACGACTCTTTGTAAATGCGAAGGAACCCATCGAACGTGATTACCTCTCCGGTAGCGGTGAAAGTATCGTCATTGGTGCTGATTCCTATGGTGGCAGTGGTCTTTTCCAGTTCGGCATCCGCCATCTGCGAAGCAATGGTACGTTTCCAGATAAGATCGTACAGTCTCTTTTCCTGTGCGCTGGCATCTACCGATGCATTCTCCATGTATGTCGGACGGATCGCCTCATGCGCCTCTTGTGCCCCTTTGGTCTTCGTCGTGAAATGACGGGAATATACATATCTTTCACCCATCATGCCGATGATAGCCTGTTTGCTGCCTTCGGTCGCATATTCCGAAAGATTCACCGAGTCTGTACGCATATAAGTGATCAATCCCGCTTCGTACAGCTTCTGAGCCAGCATCATGGTTTGCGCAACGGTGTATCCCAGTTTACGGGCAGCCTCCTGCTGCAAAGTAGAAGTGGTGAACGGTGCGGCAGGACTTTTCTTCACCGGACGCTTTACGATGTCTTCGATGGTGAAAGATGCGTTCTTACAACTTTCCAGAAACGCCTTTGCCTCCTCCTTCGTCTTCAACCGGCGAGCCAGTTCGGCTTTCATCTCTACCGTCTTACCGTCCTCCTCCGGTACGAGGAAGACTGCCGTGACACGGTAGGATGCCTCGGTATTGAAGGCTTGTATCTCGCGCTCGCGTTCCACAATCAGACGTACGGCAACGGATTGCACGCGACCGGCAGAAAGGGCGGGCTTTACTTTCTTCCACAAAACGGGTGAAAGTTCAAAACCTACGATGCGGTCGAGTATACGCCGCGCCTGTTGTGCGTTTACCAGATTAATATCGATCTCCCGCGGATTCTCGATAGCTTTTAATATAGCGGTTTTCGTGATTTCATGGAATACGATTCGTTTCGTCTGCTCCGGTTTGAGTTTCAGCACCTCAAAAAGATGCCAGGCGATAGCCTCTCCTTCACGGTCCTCATCGGATGCGAGCCAAACGACATCAGCTTTCTTCGCCTCAGCCTTCAACTTCTCGACCAGTTCCTTTTTATCTTCAGGTATTTCATAATCGGGGGTGAAGTTCTTGGCAATATCAATACTGAATTCTTTTCTCTTCAGGTCCCGGATATGTCCATAGCTTGAAAGCACTTTATAGTCCTTACCAAGGAACTTCTCGATGGTTTTCGCTTTGGCTGGAGATTCGACAATAACAAGGTTCTTCTGCATAGTTTTTACTTTAATAGGGATGTTTGAGAGCGGTGCTTTTCAAAGTTTCAACTCTCTTCTAATCTGAAATTTGGCGACAAAAGTAGAAAAAAACATTTTTCTTACCTTATAATATAGGGAGAATCTTTCCTTTTTCGGTAAAAAAAGTCATCTTCTACACCAGAAAGATGTATTTTTGCAAAAGAATACACACACCGGCTACTATTACATTCGTTACAAATACTTAAACATAATCTGAAATGAAACATCTCTTTTTGTTAACATTATTGCTTATTCCGTGTACGCTATTCGCGGAAGTCAAACTATCCGACCGTCCCTCTTCGGGGAAAGACGCATTCAATTTAGTCGAACGGAAGTCACAAGCCGCCATTTGCTTTGACGACAACGATTACTTAGTGGTAAAAAAAGCCGCCTCGCTGTTTGCCGCAGATGTCGAGATGGTAACCGGGCATAAACCTTCCTTACAGACAGACTTACGGAATAATAAGACGCTTCTGATTGTCGGCACCATCGAAAAGAATGCCTTTATCCGGCAATTGAGCAAAGAAGGAAAGATCGACATCTCTCCTTTGGAAGATGCCTGGGAACGTTATCTGATTCAAACGGTAAAGAATCCTTTCCCGGGAGTAAGCAGTGCCTTGGTCGTGGCAGGAAGTGACCGCCGGGGGGCAGCCTATGGACTCTTTTCCCTCTCTGAACTGATTGGTGTTTCCCCCTGGTACTGGTGGGCGGATGTCCCCGTGAAGAAACATACCACTCTCTGCCTATATGCACCCGCCACACTATCCAAATCGCCCTCGGTAAAATACAGGGGTATTTTCCTGAATGACGAAGATTGGGGACTGACTCCGTGGGCATCTAAAAACTTTGAAAAAGAAAGAGGGAACATCGGTCCAAAGACGTATGCCAAGATCTGCGAGCTTTTGCTGAGGCTAAAGGCAAACCATCTGGCACCCGCCATGCACCCGGTATCCACAGCTTTCAACCAGATACCCGAGAACAAGCTGGTAGCGGACTCCTTTGCCATCGTCATGGGATCGACCCATTGCGAACCGCTGCTACTGAATACCGCCAGCGAATGGGATAAGAAGACAATGGGAGCTTGGGACTATAACACCAATAAAGATAAAATCAACGAAGTTCTCTCCAGACGGATTGAGGAAAACTGCGCATACGAAAACGTATATACTCTCGCCCTGCGCGGATTGCACGATGCAGCCATGGGCGTAGGAGTTCCCATCAAAGAGAAAGTGAAAATGCTGGGAAGCGCGCTGCTCGATCAGAGAAACATCCTGGCATCCCACATAAAAAAGCCCATTGAAACCGTTCCGCAAGCCTTCACTCCCTATAAAGAGGTTCTAGAAATCTATTCCAACGGCCTGGAACTGCCCGATGACGTGACCATCATCTGGCCGGACGACAACTATGGCTATCTGAAACGCCTGAGCGGTATTAATGAACAGAAACGCTCGGGTAGAGCCGGAGTTTATTATCACGTGTCTTATTTAGGCGTTCCACACAGTTATTTGTGGTTCAGCACCACTCCGCCCGCACTCATGTACGAAGAACTGCGTAAAGCTTACGACACAACGGCAGACAGGATATGGTTGCTCAACTGCGGTGACATGAAGGGCTCCGAAATGCAGGTATCCCTGTTCCTCTCCATGGCCTACGACATCGACCGTTTCAATGCCGACAACGTAGTGACCTATCCGGCTCGTTGGCTGTCGGGTATGTTCGGGGAATCTTATTATACGCGCTTGGAAGACATTACCCGGTCGCATATCCAGTTGGCATTCTCCCGCAAACCCGAATACATGGGTTGGGGATACCACTGGAATCTCTTCAACCACTCTTGCGAACGACTAACCGACACCGACTTTTCACTAACAAACTACGGTGAAGTAGAAGGCAGGCTAAACGAATACAAAAGAATCGGGGCAGAAGCCGGGAAAATACTTAATACATTGGAAGAAGAGAGCCGCCCGGCATTTTTCCAGTTACTATACTATCCGGTAAAAGGCGCGGAGCTGATGAACCGTATGACACTGAACGGACAGCGCAACCGCTGGTACGCCCGCCAACAACGCGCTGCAACCAACAGGATGAAGAAAGAAGTGCAACTCTGCTACGACAGTCTCCAAACCATCACCGCTGACTACAACGCATTGCTTGACGGTAAATGGAAGTACATGATGTCCATGCGTCAAAACTATGACAATGTGAGTGCCTATTTTCAATTGCCCCACCTGGAGGAATATGTTCCGGCAGGCTCTCCCCGTCTGGCGTTGCAAGTGAAAAATGAAGATGCCGCCATTACCCAAAGAAGCTTCCATGCACTTCCATGCTTCAACACTTACCTTCACCGAAGTTACTGGATCGACCTCTACAATAAAGGCAACGGTTTCATTAAATGGCAGGCGCAACCTTCGGCCGATTGGATCGTACTGAACAAAACATCCGGTGAAACGGCAACCGAAGAACGGATTCAAGTCTCTGTCGATTGGAAGAAAGTCCCGACAGGAGAAAACATCTTGGGAAATATCCGCTTCACGGACGGCAAAGCAGAAAAGGAAGTCCTTCTGTCCGTATTCAATCCCGCCTCTCCGCGACCGGAAGAGGTCGAAGGCATATATGTAGAAGACAACGGTTGCATCTCCATCCCCGGAGCAGGCTTCCACCGCAAACACGAGAATGCCGACATACAGATGCACATCCTTGATGGAATCGGCATTGAGGGGCAGTCGCTGCAAATGGGAAACCCTGTAGCACCGCTACAAATCTTCCGAGCGAAAGAAGTTCCCCACATAGAATATGATTTCTATACTTTCGATGCCGGTTCGGTGGATGTATATACCTATGTACTTCCTACTTTCCCCCTTCATGCCGACCGGGATTTCCGATTATCGGAGAATACGAATGTAGACACGAAGTATAGTATACGTATCGACGACGGAGCCATCGCCACTCCTACAACCTCGGCTGTGGAATACACTCAGGTCTGGTTTGAAGGCGTGCTACGCAACTACACCGTCAACAAATCGACTCTTCATATCGACAAACCCGGTCGCCATACCTTGCAGATTCGTTGTGGAGATCCGGGAGTTGTCATTCAGAAAATCGTCCTCGATTTCGGTGGAATGAAGCGTTCTTATTTAGGTCCGAACTCTACATTGTCATTCAGGACAAAGTGATTTGCAAACGAGATTTGCGTTTCTAGCAAAGAAGATTTGCACTACCCTTGATGGAAGCCTGTCTTCCATATAAAGGGAACCCTTTTATCTCGTTGCCCAACGATGTCAAACATGGGGATGTTTCACTGTTAAACACCCCCATGTCTCACTGCGTTACATGCCCATGTTTCACTGCGTTACATGGGCATGTTTTACATTGGACAGTTGCAAGAAAAAGAATGGAGGATTAAAACAAAGGGAACGCTTCTCTACGGGGAAGGCATATCTCGCCTTATAAGAAACCGGCTTCCAAGGGAATTGTCAGGCTTCAGCATCAACGCCACAATTAAAGCCAAACAAAAAGATATCTATCACGTCTAGCTACACAGTACCGTTCACGATGAAACATAGAATGAAAATAAGCTAACAATCATAGGTCTCGCCAACAATGCCTCCGGCACAATCGAAGAAAATCACCAAAGCATCCTTCTCATTTATGATAGTGAAGAGCGTACGGTAAAGAGCATCAAAGCTCTTAGATGTAAGACTGAAATAATCAATCAGCTGAGTAACAACTATTCTCCAAGAAGGAAAAAAATAATGGTAGGAAAATAAAGCCCCCTCCACAATGAACTGTTTTTGATTTTGAAAGATCGTCCTAACACGAAATTAAAGCGATCTCTTGCTTAAAAGATTCAATTTGTATATTGAAACCTTTGGGTAACATATTAATAACTTTTATGTATGAAGTTAGTACCTATTCATTGGCATAATCTTAACATTTACAGAATTAAGCCACAATTTTGTACTTCAACTCATTTCAGCAAAGCTACCTATTGTCAATTAGAAAGAAGCCGTTTGCTTAAATACCGTACCGGATACCATACCGAAAGGAAACCAACAGACAGGACGGTAACGAAGACCAGTACCACATCCCAGAAATGGACACTTACGGGGTAGGCATCGACAATAAACTGTCCGCCTCCCCCACCGAGAGTGATCAGTCCGAACTTTTGCTGGATAAAACAAAGTCCCAGTCCGAGTACAATGCCGATCAAGGCCCCGAAGAGAGAAATCAACCGACCTTCAAAAAGGAATATTCGCCGGATCAGCCGGTCGTCGGCTCCAAGATTGCGCAACGTGACCACATCTTCTTTCTTATCCAAAATCAGCATGGAAAGAGAGCCAATGACATTGAAACAAGCAATCATGAGGATAAAAGTGAGAAAGAGGTAAGAGATCAGTTTTTCTATTTCCATGATACGGAACACGTCTGCCTGTTGCTCGTAACGATCTTGTACAAGAAACTCATCCCCTAACATCGAAGCTATCTTCGACTTGACGGAAGAGAGAGAAGCATCCGGCTTTAGCCTCAATTCCACCGCAGACACTTCGGAAGTGTAATCCAGCATCCGGCGGACAAAATCAAGCGAAGTCAGTATGTAGCGGGAATCATATTTTTGCTGGTTAACCACGAATACGGCACCGGGGGAAAACAGGTAATCCATGTTGAAGGAAGAGGCAGGATTGGCCATGTTTACTTTCACGTTCCTCTTCGGCGTATAGATTTGAAGGGGATCGACAAATTGTATTCCCGTCCCCAGCGTAGATACCAGTTCGATACCCATCACTCCATAATCCACGATGGAATCGTGCAACAGGAAGTCTCCCGCACCATACAGGATACTATCGATTGCCGTAAGATCCTCGAAGTTATCTTCCACCCCTTTGATGACTGCCATTGTTTGGCGATCTTTGTATTGTACCATGGCGTTCTCCTCCAATGTTTCGGTAAAGACCGAGACTTCGGGCAATGTCCGGATAGCCCTAATTCGTTCGTCCTGACCATCGAAAACCTTACCCTCGCGGATGGTAATCTTCAGTTCGGGATCGAAAGCGGTAAACAGTCCGGCTACCATATCCTGGAAACCGTTGAAGACGGAAAGAGTACAAACAAGTGCCAACGTAGCAAGAGCCACCCCGCATACGGATATGGCGGAGATAATGTTAATGGCATTATGCTTCTTCTTCGAGAAGAGGTAGCGCCTAGCTATGTAAAAAGGCAGGTTCACTCTTTCAGCAAAGAATCAATCTTTTCAATATAGTCTAAAGAATCGTCCACAAAAAACTTCAACTCGGGAATGATACGCAGCTGATGACGTACCCGCATTCCAAGTTCATAACGGATGGACTTCATATTGTTATTGATATTCTTTACCATTTCTTCCGCTTTTTCAGAGGGGAACACACTGAGATAAACGCGGGCAATGCTCATATCGGGACTGATACGCACGGCACTTACCGATATCAATATTCCGGGCATGGCTTTGGTCTGAAGCAAGAAAATTTCACTTAGTTCTTTCTGCAACAAACGGGATATTTTATTCTGACGGGTTGTTTCCATAAAGGCAATTGTTCTAATTGTTCAACATATTCTAGCAAATGGTTGGGTACCATTCCATTTTACAAAACACAAAGTTACGGAATTATATTATAGCGGCAGGGTATTTATATGTTTTTTTAGTAAATAACAGCGTGCGCTGTTATTGGGGAACCATACATTTCTTTTTTTATTTCATCATGATCCCTTAGAAAAAAACAGACCGGACATCCACTCCGTCAACAGAGTAGGATGTCCGGCCTTTTCAAGTATTCTATCCTCCGGGAAAGAGACATCTTCTAGTAAACTACAACCACTTTAGACACATTTGCCTGGCCAGTCTTCACAGTCACCACATACATACCTGCCGGCAAATCGATCCTTTCGTTATCAGAAATAGTCTTCTTCTGAATCTGTACACCATCCATGGAATAGATTCCGATTTCAGCTTGCGCGGAGGCATCAAATGTGATATTATTTTTTCCTCCGATAACGGTGATTGCCTCTTTTTCATTCATATCGATACCTGATAAGATAGTGAATTTGGCAACTACGTCCGTAGCCCGTAATACGGTAAATGCATTTTCAACCACCTCTTTGCCGTTAGCTTTAACGCTCTCTACCTGATAGCCTTCATCCGGTTCGGTTATAACGGTCACCACTGTGTTTTTAGCCACTTTACCACCGGAAACAACTTTCTTATTGTTACTGTCCATTAATTGTATTTTGCCGTTCACAGGTTCTTTCACCGTAATATAAGCTTCGTTACATCCGGTTCCGTCACCTTCATAATTTATCCTCCAACCCTTACCGGTGGCAATAAGAGATTCGGCATGTTCGGCATCATTGCATGTGCCTTCATCAGAACCTTTAACCCAAAGTGTAAATCCTTTCACAGGCTCTTCGAGTTCAGGATATTCGGGCAAACCGTAATAAAGATCATTCAAGGCGCAAGCAGTCATGCTGTTTCCACCACAGTCGATGTAATAGATACCAGTATGGTGGCTCAGATCCAAAGCAGCCAACTTGTTGTCGGCACATAAAAGTTTACCGAGTTTCGTATTATGACTCAAGTTCAAAGAGGTCAATTCATTGCCAGATACCGTAAGAATCCGAAGTTCCGCGTTGTTTGCCAAATCGATCTCACGAATCTTGTTCGCATTGATAGCGAGACTTTCCAGATTCTTCATTTGTGTAACATCAATTTGTTCCAGTTCATTATTCTGCACATCAAGGGATACAAGTTTCGTATTACCGGACAGGTTGAGTTCTGCCAGCTGATTGTTCTTGGCACTTAATTCCTCCAATTGCGTACATTTGGTTACATCCAGTTTGGTTAGTTCATTGCCATAGCAAAGCAATGTAACCAATTTCGTATTGGCAGTAACATCCAGTTCGTCAAGTTCACAATAAGCACAATCCAAATATTCAAGGTCAAGGCAATTGCCTACCGTTAACTTCTGCACCGGATTCATATAAGTACTCAGGGAAACCAAACCATCGTTATGGGAAATATCGATACCCGTCAACTGATTGTCCCATAATCCCATACCGGGATAGCTCGTAAAGTCGGCTTCAATGACCGCACCTGCAATCTTAACGGTTGTTCCGGCAGCATATCCGTCTATACGACTCACACCCGTACCTACCGTATAAGCACTTTCAACGCCATCGCCCCAATCCACGCTGACTTCCGTATCTTCCTCCGCAGCTCTCAAGGCAAATGACATCTGAGTTCCGGCCGCCACATCGACAGTGATGTAAGGAACAAATGTCGATTTGAAATTTACCGAAATGGCTGCATCTTCTTTCAATACAAACAAGGTATCGGCAATTGTTTCTCCACCGACCGTCACACTCTCATATTTATAATCACTATCGGGTGTAGCCACCACTTTGACTGGAGTACCGGCCATGGCCTTTTTAGTTACTTCCTTATAATCTTTCCCATACAAAGAAGGCTGTTCGAGACGATAACTGCCATTTTCGGAAGGCATCATTGTTATTACAACGGAGTCACAGACAGCAGTACCGTCCCCCTTCACATCCGTCATCCATTTCATATCCGCTGAATTTATCTCTTCCGTATCCGCATGTTCGGGGTTGCTCCCTGCGATCAGCAAATTGGGACTGTAAGGATCGCGATATCTACTCAACATGGTAGAAAACATATAATTCAGCGTACATGCCGTCATGTTGGCATTGTTACGACAATCGACATAATCAAGGCGTGGATTCCCAGCGAAATCAAGAAACTCCAACTGGTTGTCTTTACAATATAATCTTGAAAGAAATTCGTTGTTGGAAAGATCCAAACGCTTCAGTTGATTACCATCACATGTCAGAGAGGTCAGACTGGGAAGTTTGGAAACATCCAGGCTTTTCAGAAGATTCTCACCACATCCTAGGTTCGTCATCTTAGGTTGATTAGATACATTTAATTCCTCTATTTGGTTGCCGCCACAAAAAAGATTGAGCAGCTCGGGATTCTGAGTTACGTTAATCTCCTTAAGCAGATTCTCACTGCAATTAAACGAACTGAGTTTGGAACAGGAAGCAATATCGATTTCCGAAATATAGTTACCACTGACATTCAAAGATTCCAAGTTAGGATAATAGTCGGCAAGTTCAAGTTCCATCAGCGAACCGTTAGACAGATTCAATGATTCCAATCCCGGCAGATGGATAGGATAAAAATGACTGATATCACAATTTGCCATGTCAATGCTGCGTAACACTGAATTTCCATCGGCAAACAGTACAGTACTTAAAGACTCATTATCATTTGCAGAGAACATTTCCAGCTTCTCGAAAGGACGCATATCGAAAATAGTCAGTTGATTCTTGCTCAAGTTTACCACTTTCAAGTTGGTGGCACCATCAAGAATACATTTATCCGAAGTAAGTTCATTGTCATTCACCAGCAAATTAGTCAATAAAGGTTGGTCAATCAAGGTCAGAGAAGTTACATTCCCTTCGGAACATTCCAAATTGACTAATTTTGTAAAGATACGGATAGTGTCGCCTACAATCCTTCCGCTCACTTTCGTAAAGTAAGGCATCCCATTCGGATCAATGTTGTATTCTTTCAATTCTCCATCTCCCCAATCAATACTTATCGCATCCTCTTTGGAAGTAGATTTAGGCCACATATCCAAAGTAGCTCCATACTCTTTTGAAGTGGTAATCTTAATTTCACTCTTCACTTGTGCAGTTGCCCATACAGCAACAAGTAGCAAACTTAAAAACAGGTAAACTTTTCTCATACTGATTCCTTGTTAAATTAATACTTGTGTTATATTCAAATCGAGTTTGCGAGATTATAATCTTACTTAAAACAGGATTATAATTAAAAGGAATAAAATCTCTAATCACAAAAATAGAAGATACTTAAGAGAAAAACGAATATTTACCGTTTCTATTTTGAGATATCCGAACGTTGATTATCAGACAATTGTAGAAAGAAACGTTGCATTTCAACCATTTCCGCCTGATTCTTCACCAAAAATCAGGTTGAAAAGACCGCCTTTAAGGAAGTTTTCGGGAATCTTTTTCTTAATTCTTGTTCGTTGCGAACGAATGGTTTCATTGCTTACTCCACGACACAGTGCGCACTCTCTTGTAGAAAATTTCAATAGCGAAAGGCAACAAAGCAAGCTGTCGTTCGTAGAAAGCTTATCAATGATGACGGAGAGTTGCTGAATATAGTTACCGAACACTTCAAAAACAACTTGCCGCAATTCATCTTGCTCATTATAGGTCAAAGACGCATCCTCCGATTGCAATTTCTTTTTTAATCTTTCATAAAACGGCATTGCCACAAAACGCTCTACACAACTATTCCCGGCACTTACAGTAATGGAAATGAGCTGCTTTTCCCAACCGGATTTATTCATTTCATGTACTTTATGAAGTTCCCGGTTGCTGGTATCCAGATGTTCGATAATTTGTTGGTATTTATTCTTTTTGCATTTATACCAATAATGGAAATAAACAACCAGAAGAAGCACGATTGCCGCAACAATAAATGATATATAAATCAATTTGCTTTGAGCATTGCTTTTCAATGATTGCAATTGGTACAAATGTTCGCTTTCGACTACTTGTACGGAGCGATTGACATCTTCAATGGAGTCGGAGAGTTGTTTTGCCAAACTCAGGTAGACGTATTTCATGGAGTCCGTGATCCCTGATGCTACCGGCATTTCAGAAAGTTTGTAGTAGCTTGATGCGCGTACACGGGCATCATTGCTTCGGCTCGCAATGGCTATATAATAAAGTGCAGAATCATATTGATGGGAAAGCATTAATAACCGTCCCCGTACAGCACAGTTCCGAAAATACTTCAAGCTATCTTTCGTAAGGGATATCGCTTTACTATTACAAAATAGAGCCTTGTCATTATCTTCCAGTTCACAATAAGCATTGGATAGATTATTGTATATAGAGGACACCTCTTCTACATCGGCTATCTGGTCTTCGAGATTTCGGGCTTTTTGAAAATACTGCAATGCATCTTTCATGTTCCCGCATAAATAGTGGTATTTGCCGATTCCCCGATAGGCTCTCGAAAGCAAGAATTTATCAGGTAGCATCTGTACATAGTCCGCAGCTTGCTGATAGGCCTCTATGGCACGGTCATAAACTCCGTGTTGCAAAAAAATATCACCAAGGCAATTATAAATCTCACTTTGCAACGCTGCATCCCCTGTAGCGGTAGAAAGGTCTGCCGCTTTCCTGAATAAGTTTACTGCGGAATTAGGATCACCCGAATCTGCCATCTCTTCACCTTCCCGAAGTAATGCAAGCGCTTCCGTCCGTCTATCTACATGACAAGAAGATAGAAAACAAAGTAGCACGAACAGGTATAATAAAAATCTCATAATACTAACAGGCAAAGTTGTCACAAAGATAGAAATTATATTCTATTCCAAAACAGACGTGCTATCTTTTCAAAGCATAGAAAATGAAAATACCCCTAGTTTATAAAGCTGAATTGCACTTTACAAACCAGGG